>Ga0310833_100045_pt1 | contig 201162 bp, 185 predicted proteins | sample SM_ome_FD_201312 | JGI IMG/M metagenome (GOLD analysis project Ga0310833, IMG submission 201312) | Sorghum-adapted microbial communities enriched on stacked mutant (SM) sorghum from Joint BioEnergy Institute, Emeryville, California... ...
AACGAAATCGCAACGAAAGCAGGAAAAAAGCTTTCGGCTCTGATTCAACGTCAACTCCAGCAATGGATTGCCGCTTTACCCAGCTACATTAAGGCTTGTTTGCCCATTTCATACTGCGAAAGTTGAGATAAGACGATTTCGAAGAACGGGGGGATCCCCGTCGATCGAAGGCGAACCGGCGCCGTTTGGGCGGCCGGTTTTTGTTTGTTCCGGGGCGCCCGAGCGGCTTCGTTATACGAAGCGCCGGGCGTATTCGTACATAAATTCGTAACGGCTTCGGTCTTTGAGTCCGTTAACGTCCGCGAACATCCTTTCGATGAGAAGCAATCTTAAAAAGAAAATGAAAAAATTTTAACCTGATTTCGGCGCCGGACGACGGGGCAACGCGATGATTTTTCCCTGATAGAAAGGAAAAAGTTTCCGGTTGCATGGTTTTTGGGAATGAAAGGATTTTTATTTTTCAGGCGTCAAAAGATGAGAATTTGTTCTCCGCTTCTTAAAAAATTCTCAAGTAAGCCGCTTTTGAACGGGTTTATGATTACTGGTGTGCGGCAGGCGGGACAGTCCGGACAGCCGGAACCGCCATCGCTGCCGGCCTGAAGCCGACCCGCAATACGGGAGACTTCGGAAACGACAGATTTCAGCAGATTTCAGATGACAACGGACATCAGGGTACGACAGACAATCGAAAAGCTGCGGGCTTCGGAAACAACGCAGAACGATCACCGACGCCGAAGCCGAAGAAATACGTCGAAAGCTTAAGAAATACGATGGGTACCGGGAGTGATGACATGTGTGCGGAATTATCGGTTACATCGGGGACAAGGCTTCCCCGCGAATTTTGCTGAACGGTCTCAAAAAATTGGAGTACCGCGGCTACGATTCGGCCGGAATCGCGGTGTGCACCAAGCAGGGGCTGAAGGTCGTCAAGGCCAAAGGCCGGATCGCGGACCTTGAGCGCCGGCTTGAGCAGGAGGAGCTCCCGGAAGGCACGGTCGGCATCGGCCATACCCGTTGGGCAACGCACGGCAAGCCGTCCGATCTCAACTCTCACCCGCATACGTGCAGGGAAAACAACATTTCCGTCGTTCATAACGGCATTATCGAAAACTACATGGAGCTGAAGGAGGAGCTGATTGCCCAGGGCGTCGAGTTCGTCTCCGAAACGGACACGGAGGTCGTCTGCCACCTGATCGCCTCGCTTTACGAAGGCGATATCGTCCGGGCCGTGCAGGCGGCCACGCGCCGGATACGGGGCGCTTACGCGCTGGCGGTGCTGTCCGCCCGCGAGCCGGACCGGCTGGTTGCGGTGCGGCTGCACAGCCCGCTGATTATCGGCATCGGCGAAGGCGAACACTTCATCGGCTCCGACATCCCCGCCATTTTGGAGCATACCCGCGACGTATACATACTCGACGACGGCGAGATGGCGGTGCTGACCCGCGAGGGCGTCAGCCTGATGACATTGGAGGGCAACTTCATCAAGAAAGAGCCTTACCGCGTCGACTGGGATCTGGCCGTCGCCGAGAAGGCCGGGTTCGACCATTTCATGCTGAAGGAAATTCACGACCAGCCGCAGGCGTTCCGGGATACGCTGAGCTCCCGCCTGCTGACCGGCTACCCTTGGGTGTACTTTCCGGAGCTGAAACTGACGAAGGAGAAGCTGAAAACCATCTCACGCGTCCATGTCGTCGCCTGCGGCACCGCCTACCATGCCGGACTGGTCGGCAAGCAAGCGATCGAACGGTGGGCGCGGCTGCCCGCCGAGGCCGATGTCGCCTCGGAATACCGGTACCGCGAACCGCTGATCGGACCGGACACGCTCGTCATCGTCGTCAGCCAATCGGGCGAGACGGCGGATACGCTCGCGGCGCTGCGCGAAGCGAAGCGCCAGGGCGCGCACGTGATCGCGGTCACCAACGTGGTCGGCAGCACCGCGGCCAGGGAAGCGGACGACGTGCTGTTCACCTGGGCCGGCCCTGAAATCTCGGTCGCTTCGACCAAAGCGTATACGACGCAGCTGCTCGTGCTTTACGCATTCGCGCTTCATCTCGCTTGCGTGCGGGAGACGATGGCCAACGACGAGATCGGAGCCATCATCCAGGCGATCCGGGCGCTGCCGGATCAGGCCGAAGCGCTTCTGGCCAAGGCCGAAGAGATTAAGGCCTATGCGAATGAGATCGCAAGCCGCGAGCATCTGTTCTTCATCGGCCGCGGCATGGATTACGCGGCCGCGATGGAGGCGTCGCTCAAGCTGAAGGAAGTGTCTTATATCCATTCGGAGGCCTACGCGGCGGGCGAGCTCAAGCACGGGACGCTGGCGCTGATCGAGGAAGGCACGCCGGTTGTGGCGATCGTGACCGATCCCGGCCTTGCGGAGAAGACCGTCAGCAACATCCGCGAAGTGATGGCGCGGGGCGGACAGGTGCTCGGCATCGTCCCGGCATCGCAGGCGGACGGGCTGGCCGGACGGATCGGCCGGACGCTGTCCGTGCCCGACAGCCACCCGATGCTCATGCCGGTGCTTGCCGCCATTCCGCTGCAGCTGCTCGCTTATTACGCCTCGGTTGCGCGGGGCTATGACGTGGACAAGCCCCGCAATCTGGCGAAAAGCGTGACGGTAGAATAATGGCCGCCGGACGAAAGGGAAGCCGGAACCGGCGCGGAAGATGGCTTCTCGGCATCGGGCTGTTGGCGGCGGCCGTCTGCGCGTCCGGTTTTTATCTGTGGAGTCATTTTGTTTATGCGGACAGGGAAGTGGAGCGGCTGACGGCGGAGGACGGCACGCAGCTGAAATTCCGCACGAAGGGAGAGACGATTCAGATCTACCGGCACGGGGCCTGGCAGCCGTTGTTCGTGCAGGGCGTCAACCTGGGCGCGACGCTGCCGGGACACTTCCCCGGCGAGTTTCCGATTACGCGCGACGATTATATGCGGTGGTTTGCGGAGATCAAGGAAATGGGCGCCAACGCGATACGGGTGTACACCCGCCATCCGCCCGTTTTCTATTCGAGCCTGGTCGACTACAACGAGAAGCATCCGGACGACCCGCTTTATTTCATCCAGGGCATCTGGTCTCCGGAGGAGCAACTGATCGAGAAGCGGGACGCCTACGACAAAGAAATTACGGCGGCCTTCCTGCAGGAGATCGAAAACGACGTCAAAGCCGTATACGGCGATTTGGAAGAGCCACAGTCGCGGGGCAAAAGCTCGGGACGCTACACGGCGAACGCGGGGCCGTATTTGCTCGCCTGGAGCATCGGCACCGAATGGGACCCGGAAATGGTCGCGAATACGAACAAGCTTCATGCGGACAAGAAGGCATACGACGGCAAATATTTCTCCGCGGCCGCCGGCGCCGCTCCGTTCGAAGCGTGGCTGGCCCGGATGCTCGATCATGCGGCCGCAACGGAGAGCGCCTACGGCTGGCAGCATCCGATGACGTTCACCAACTGGGTGACGACGGACGTGCTGAGCCATCCGGAAGAACCGCTGTTTACCGAAGACCTGGTCAGCGTGGACGCCACGCATGTGCGGCCGAAGAACTGGCGCGCGGGATATTTCGCTTCGTACCACGTGTATCCGTATTACCCGGACTTTTTCCGCCTGAGCGACAAGGACGGGAAAACGGACACGTACCTGGCTTACCTGAAGGAGCTCAAAGCCTATCACAAGGGCATGCCGCTGATGGTGACGGAATACGGGGTGCCCTCTTCGGCCGGCGTCTCCCATGCCGGTCCGCTCGGCCGTTCCCAAGGAGGCCATAACGAATTGGAGCAGGGCCGGATCGATGCCGATCTGACGAAACTCATTCACGGGGAAGGGTATGCCGGGGCGCTCCTGTTCATGTGGCAGGACGAATGGTTCAAGAAGACGTGGAACACGATGCCGATGGAGCTGCCCGCAGACCGCCGCGCCTATTGGCTCAACGTGCTGACGAACGAGAAGCAGTTCGGGCTGCTCGGCATGTTTCCCGGGAAAGAGGACAAGCTGCGCATCGACGGCGAACGCCGGGATTGGGACAAGCTGGACGATTCGGAAAAAACCGCGCTCGACGCGAACGTGCCCGGAATCGAGTCGATCTGGGCGGCGCACGACGAAGCGTACGTGTACCTGGCGATTCAGCTCGACCACAATTTCGACCCCGGCAAGGAGATCGTCTACATCGGCGCGGACACGCTTCCCGGGGGCAACCGCCACGGCAAAGAGCTGCCGGGCAAAAAGCTGGACGAAGGGCTGGAGACGCTCATTACGATCGGCCGCGACAAGGAGACGGGCGTGCGGATCGCCGCCAATTACGATATGGAGAAGCGGCTGTACGGCTACGTCTACGGCATGATCGACATGTCCGCCGCGGAGCTGAAGGACGACTCCGGCTTGTTCAACGACTGGCATCTTCCGCTCAGCCTGAAGATGGAGCCGCCGGATACGCGGACCGCCCATCCTTACGAGAACGTCGCCGTCGGCGGCCTGAGGCGCGGAACGAACAATCCGGCTTCGGCATCGTTCGATTCGCTCGCCATGTGGCAATACCGGGACGGCTTTATCGAGCTGCGCGTGCCGTGGATGCTGCTGGGCATCGCCGATCCGAGCTCGCTGCAGGCGGTCAGCTACGATATGCCGGACAAGGCGTTCAAAACGAAGAAGATCGACGGCATCCGGTTCGTGCCCTGGATAGTCGACCGCAAGACGCAAAAGGTCGCCGGATTGGAAGCCGAAGGCGAAACGGCGTACCCGGTATCCCGGATCCGGCCCTACGTCTGGAAAGGCTGGGATACGGTTCGGTACACGGAGCGCCTGAAGATCGGCTATTACATGATGCAAGAAGTGTACCGCGAAATCGGCGGCAAGCCGAAGACGGGAGGCTGAGGCGTGTATTCCAATTTGCAGATCGCCCATTATTACATCGTTGCCGTGACGGCGCTGATCGCCGCCGGACTGGCTGTTTTGTTTACGCTCAAATATTCGAATATAAGAAAACGAAAGCTTGCCGAGCAGGTAAGCGCGAAATACGAAGACTGGTTCACGTATTTGCTGGCGAATCTGGACGGCGACGGGAAGCTGCATCCGCCGCCGGAGCCGCCGTCCGCCGCGGAAAGCGGCGTCCTGTTGGACCGGTTGATCTTCTGGATCGACCGGCTCAAAGGCAAGCAGCAGGCGAAACTGATTTCGCTTTGCGAGGAGATGGGCTTTGTCGACCGCCAGCTAGCCCGGATCGAAAGCCCGTTCGAGTGGGTGCGGCTCGACGCCGCGTACCGGCTCGGCGGCATGCGCGCCCATCGGGGCGTTCCCGCCATGCTGAAGCTGCTGGAGGCGGTCAAGCCGGGGCCGCTTTCCTTCATCGTCGCCCGCGCCATCGCCAAGAGCGCCGCCCGCCCCGGCGAGCTGCGCGAGATGGCGCTGAAGCTTCTGGCCGGCAAGCCGGACTCGTACGAGCTTGCCGCCGATATTTTGCAGGAATCGGAGCTGGATTACGCGCCGATGCTTGCCGAATTTCTCGCCAGCGAGGACGAAGGAAAGATTTTACTGGCGCTCGCGGCCATGAAGCAGCGGACGATCGAGGGGAGCGCGGACCGGCTGTACGAATTGACAGTCTTCAAACGGAAAGAGGTTCGCCTTCAAGCGGCGAAGCTGCTGACGCAACCCGGGTCGGACGTTTCGCCGGAGCGGCTCGAGGCGCTGCTCTTTCACCGGGACGGGGAGGTGCGCGCCATGGCTGCCGAAGCGCTTGGCCGCGTCGACGCTTCCGGAACGGTCGCGGCGCTGCGGGTGGCGCTGAACGACGAAGAATGGCATGTGCGCTACCATAGCGCCAAAAGCCTCGCCCGGCAAGGCGAAGCGGGCCTTGCCGCATTGCGCCTGGCGGCCGCCGAGGGCGAAGACGGGCCTGCCGCCGAAGCGGCCCGGGCCGTCCTGCGCGAGCGTTTCGGCGGGGACCCTTCTGCCGGCGAAGAGGCGGAAAAAGGTTCGGAATCCGCCAAGCGGTTCGCTGCGAGCGCAGCCTTTTTCGAACGAAAAACAGAATTGGCGAACGAAAACTGAGCGAATGCTTCCGGAGAGTTTTTGCTGCGCAAAAACGTAAGGAGGTTAGGGAATGAGAGAGCTTTTGCTCGGTTACGGCACGGTCATCATGTACTATGTGATGGCGGTGAGCCTGATTTATTTTACGTTGATGTTTTTGTCCTATCGGGGCATTTACAGCATGATCAAAGGGGCGGTTTACTCCCGCTTCCAGTCGCTGTCCGGATCGGCTCACGCGCCGCCGGTTTCGCTGCTCGTTCCCGCCTACAACGAGGAACTGACTATTATCGAAAACGTCAAATCCCTGCTGACGCTGAACTATCACACTTACGAAGTCATCGTCATCAACGACGGCTCCAAGGACAACACGCTTCAAGTTCTGATCGACGCATTCGAGCTGAAGCCCAAAACCGACGAAACGGTGCATTACGCGATCGACAGCACGAAGATCAAGGCGGTTTATTACAATCCCGCTCATCCGAATCTCTACGTTGTGGACAAGAACAACGGGGGCAAGGCCGATTCGCTGAACGCGGGCATCAATCTGTCGCACTATCCGCTGATTTGCTCCATCGACGCCGACTCCCTGCTGGAGAAGGACGCGCTGATCCGCATGGCGCGGGTGTATATGGAAAACCCGGCAGAGACGGTGGCGATCGGCGGCAACGTCCGTATCGCCAACGGCTGCGTCATTCGCGACGGAGACGTTAAGGACGTCCGCCTTCCCCGCAAAATTTGGCCCATGTTTCAAACGTTGGAGTATTTGAAAGCATTCCTCGGCGGCCGGATCGGCTGGAGCCATATCAACGGGCTCATCATCGTATCCGGCGCGTTCGGGATGTTCCGCAAGGATTACGTCGTCAAGGTCGGCGGCTACCGGGAAGGCTATCCCGGCGAAGACATGAACATTATCATCAAGCTTCATCGCTACATGCTGAAAAACAAGCTGCCGTACCGCGTCGCCTACTGCCCGGACGCCGTCTGCTGGACCCAGGCGCCGGACACGTACCGGATCCTGAGCAGCCAGCGCAAGCGTTGGGGACGCGGCAACCTGAAGAACATGCTGGAGAACCGGGACTTGTTTCTCAATCCGAAGTACAAGGTGTTCGGGCTGCTGACGGTTCCGTACAACGTGCTGTTCGAAACGCTGAACCCGTATTTTAAGCTGACCGGCCTGCTCGCGCTGATCGGGTATGTCGCGATGGACATGACACACTGGCCGATTTTGCTTACGTTCGCAGCGATCAATTTTCTGAACGGCTATCTGCTGGCCGTAGGTTCGCTGCTGCTCGAAGAGCTGGCGTTCCGGCGTTATCCGCGCATGCGGGACACGCTCAAAATGGTCGGCTTCGCGGCGCTTATGTTTTTGGGCTATTACCAGCTCGGCGTCCTTTGGAGGCTGCAGGGCCACATTGAATTTCTGCGCAAGAACAATTCATGGGGGGTGATGACAAGGCAAAGCTGGAATCAAGAGCCGATTGGCAAACCATCGACGGTGACGACAGGAGGAGAAGCATAGTGAACAACGTTTCGGCCGTGCGCAAACTGAATGACCGGATGTACCAGGCCGTGCTGGAAAAATTCTGGTTCGGGGATCGGAAGAAGCCCGTTTCCTGCGGCATTTTGCTTGTCCGCAGCGTTCACGCCTACGACGAGATGCTGGCGGCCGTTCGCGGGCTGATCGAGACCGAAAGGCGATTGCCGGCGGAGGTGCTGGCCGATCCGGCCGGCCGGCAAGCCGCTTTTCTGCTGTTCGATTCCCCTTGGAGCGAGACGCATTATTTGGCGCTGATGGTCAAAGGTCTGCTGAAGAACATCGCGGACGGCGAATACGCCGTCATGCTGGCCCGCGTGAAAGATCGCGCGGAACGGAATCCGCAATGGTTCGAAGAGGTGGTGGAGCTGTTCGAGCAGCTGCCGGCCACGGAGGAAATCGTGTTGTTCCACGAGCGAAAAGCGGCAACCGAAAGCCAATCCGTACTGCTGGTTGACGGGGACGAGGAAGTTCGCGGCTATTTGCAGCTTCGGCTCAAAATGAAGGGCTACCGCGTGCTGGCCGCGCGCGACGGTCGTCAGGGGCTCGATCTGTTCCGCCGGGAGAAGCCGGACGTCGTCGTGACGGACCTGAACCTTTCGGGCATCGACGGCTATCATCTGCTCACCCGGCTGCGCGGGGAGGACCCGGACGCCGGAAGCAAAATCGTCGTGTTTACCGACAACCGGGTGGAGGAAGCGAAGCGGAAATGCTTTGAGCTCGGCGTCGACGATTACGTCACAAAGCCCTTCTCCCCGGCCGATCTGGAAGCAAGAATCGAACGTCTGCTTTAACAAAGGAGGAATGCATAATGAACGCAAACTACAAACGCCTATATCGGGCGATCGAAACCAAGCAGGCCAAGCTCGGCGTCGTCGGGCTCGGCTATGTCGGCTTGCCGCTGGCCATGGAGATGACCCGCCAAGGGTTTACGGTGTACGGCATCGACGTGGACGAAAACAAAGTGGAACGGCTTCGCCGGGGCGACTCCTACGTCAAGGACGTGCCGGACGCCAAGCTGCGCGAAGCGCTGGAAAGCGGCCGTTTCCATCCGACGACGGATTATTCCGTTTTGTCCGAGCTTGACGCCGTATCCATTTGCGTGCCGACGCCGCTCAGCGCCAACCAGGACCCCGATACCTCCTATATCGTGTACGTGGTCGACCGGATCAAGCAGCATATGCGCAAAGGGCTGCTGATCATCCTTGAGAGCACGACGTATCCGGGCACGACCGAGGAACTGATCGAGTTCGAGCTGAACCGGATGGGACTTAAGGTCGGCCGCGACTATTTCCTCTGCTTTTCGCCGGAGAGGGTCGACCCGTCCAACGAGAAATACGCGACCTACAATACGCCCAAGGTGCTGGGCGGCACGACGCCCGAATGCTCGAAGCTCGGCGTGTTGCTGTACGAGAATATCGTCGAGACCGTCGTTCCCGTATCCTCGCCCAAGGTGGCGGAAATGTCCAAGCTGCTGGAGAACACGTTCCGCAGCGTCAACATCGCCTTCATTAACGAGATGGCGATGATGTGCGAGCGGATGTCCATCGACATTTGGGAAGTGATCAAGGCGGCCAGCACCAAGCCGTTCGGCTTCATGCCGTTTTATCCGGGACCGGGCATCGGCGGGCACTGCATCCCGCTCGATCCGATGTACTTGTCCTGGAAAGCCAAAGGCTACCGTTTCTACAGCAGCTTTATCGAGCTGGCCCAATCGGTCAACTCGAATATGCCCTATTTCGTGGTCAACAAGACGGCCGCCATCCTGAACCGCGACGCCAAATCGTTGCGCAATTCGAAAATCTTGATTCTCGGCATGGCTTATAAGCCCAACGTGGACGATTTGCGCGAATCGCCGGGGCTGGAAGTGTACGAGCTGTTCCGAAAAGGCGGCGCCATCGTGGACTATTACGATCCCCACGCGACGTCGTTTAAGGATAAGACGGGCGAAACGGTCCATTCGGTCGCCTACAATCCGGAGAAGTTCCGCGCTTACGACTGCTTCGTGCTCATTACCGATCACGACGCGTTCGCCTATGGCGAACTGGCCGCCCTCGGCGTGCCGATCGTCGATACGCGCAATGCGCTGAAAGACTTTAATTATCCGCATATCCACCGGCTGGGCGCGCCCGTGGCAGAGCCGCAGCTTGCGGCCGCGCATCCTCCCGCCGGCTGAAGCGGCGCGAGGCCGGCCCTTGCGCGCGAAGGCGCATAGAGCGCAAAAGAACCGCCAACCCCTTTGTGCAGCGGGTTTGGCGGTTCTTTTGCGCATGCGTCCGGCGGGTGCCGCGTTCGGACGGCAGCGGCGCCGGCCGGCCAAGCGCTTGCCCGGAGCGCCGCTCCCCCGAGGTCCGCCGCGGCGGGACCCCGCGCCTAATGCGCCCGGGCGGGTTTACTCCAACGGCGGGTCCATCCGCATCCAATTCGCCAAATCGTGCACGGCGATGCCGCCGAAGGCGGGAGAATCGCCGTATTTCCGGCGAATGCGGTCTGCGACCCGGCGGAAGCTTCCGTTTCCCTCCTCGCGGAAGGTCAGGATGTTGTCGCTGTCGGGGGCGACGTTGAGGCCGACCCATACGGTCCGGCCCGCGGCCCGCGCATGGTCCATTTCGTCCTGAACCAGCGCCAGGACGCCGTTGTTGCCTCCCGCTTGGTCCCGATAGGACATGAGCGCGATCGAATCGACGGCGGACATCATCCACCGATCCAGCGTAACCGCCTCGCCGTCTTCGGCAGAGGCCGGGACGCGGTCGAGCCAGAACGGAAGATCGACGCCGGTCTCAAGCCCGCGCATGCGGGCAAAGGACGTAAACTCGTCCATCATCCCGATCCAATGCCGGACGACGGATTCCGGATCGGTCTTCCATTGCTTCAGCAGGTAGGGTTCCACATCCAGGTGGATTCCCGTAAACCTTTCCTCCGGCTGCGCCGAGTCGTTGTATTCGGCGACGCGGGCCAGGAAGTCGTGAAGCCGCGAGCGCTTGTCCGGCAGCACCCAATCGCGCTCGCCGCCGAGCGCATGAACCTCGATGCCGGCTTGACCGGCTTTCCGGATGAAGGAGCGGAACCGGTCGTTCGTCTCGCCCCGCGTCATGTTGTCGTCGGTATGCAAATAAACGTATTTGACCTCGCGTTCCCGCAGAAACGCTACGACGTCATCCGGGCTGCCTCCGCTGCCGTCCAGCAGCGCGTTCAGGTCCCAGACCCAGGTCGCGTGGCTGCGGTTTACGCCGTCGGACGCCTGTCCGCACCAATGCGCGAGGCCGGCAATCAGCAATACGGTCGCCGTTAAGACAGCTAACGCATAGAAGTACCTTTTTCGCATGAATCTGCCTTTCTTCAATTGTATTTGGTTCATTCATTATACTTTAAGTTACGACATCCATGGAAAGGACGATGAAACATTGCGCAGCTTCATAGGACGAATCTCTTTCCTGCTTGTTGTCGCCATCGCCGTCGGAATCGGCGCCCATTCGCTTCCGGCGCGGGCGGCTTCGCCTTCGGTCAAGGCCACCTGGTTCTGGGACACGCCGCAGATTCAGACGGACGCCGAAGGCATCCTCGATTTTATGGTCGCAAGCGGCGTCAACGCCGTGTATTTGCAAATCAACCGGGACGTCAAGCCCGATGCGTACAAACGCTTTATCCGCGCCGCCGGAGAAAAGGGAATCGAAGTTCAGGCTCTCGACGGCCGGGCGTCTTGGGGGCTTGAAAGCGGCCGCCCGGGAATCGACGCGTTCCTGAACTGGGTTGAGGCGTATCAGGCCAAAGCCGCGCAGGAGGAAAAATTCTCCGGCATCCATGTCGACATCGAGCCGTACGCGAGTTCGTTCTGGAATATCGAAGATGCGGCGCATGTCGCGCAGTGGCAGCAAAATGTCTCCCACATCGTGCGGCGCGCTTCCGATATGGGCTTGAAGGTCGAGGCGGATTTGCCTTTCTGGCTGGGCAATTACAGCTCGGCGGACGGCACGGAGCCGCTCGGCCGCTGGATGATCCGGCAGTTCGACGCCGTGACGATTTTGGCCTACCGCAATACGGCGCAGGCGATCGTGAATGCGGCGATCCCCGGCTTGACCGAAGCGGCCGGGCTCGGCGTGCCGGCGACGATCGCGGTAGAAACCAAAGCGAGCAGCGAAGGCGCGAACATTTCCTTCTATACGAAAGGCTTGGCCGCCATGGACGAACAGCTCGCGCAAGCGGGCTCCCTGCTGGCGGAGTACGGCTCGTTCAAAGGGCTGGCCGTTCACGATTACCGCGGCTGGAAAGCGTTGAAGTCGTAATTTAAAGCCCTAGGTTGACTCGCTGCGGGTTCCGAACCCATTACCCGTTTGGGAAGCAGAAGAAACGCCCAATTTTTTCAAGAGGATTGCGTTCATGCCTTTTCGGGCCCGCAAAAACCCCGGACCGCGCCTGCGGCCGGGGTTTTTGGCGTTCGCGTTTTTTCGCGTTCGCGATTCAGTGATTGTTGCCGGAGCTGTTGCCTTTTTTGTCGGACGTTTTGGTCTGGGTGTTTTTGACGCGGTGCCCCTGCTGTTTGGACAATGGTATCCCTCCTTTTGCGGTCCGGATTGCCGCTAGTTTTCCCGAACGGCTTCGAATCATGAATCCGGGCCCATTCTCTGCTACAATGTAAGGTAACGGGAAAACGATTAGAAGGAGGTTATCGAACATGAGCGAGAAGAACCCGCAGGAACAACGGTTTGAATTGGCCACGTTCGCCGGAGGCTGCTTCTGGTGCATGGTGTCGCCTTTTGAAGAGCTGCCGGGCGTCATCCGGGTGGTGTCGGGCTATACGGGAGGGCACGTGCCCAATCCGACTTACGAGGAGGTATGCTCCGAAACGACCGGCCATGCGGAAGCGGTGCAGATTACCTACGATCCCGAGCTGATGCCGTACGAGAAGCTGCTCAGCTTGTTCTGGCGCCAGATCGATCCGACGGATGCGGGCGGGCAGTTCTACGACCGGGGGTCTTCCTACCGGACGGCGATCTTCTATCATACGGAAGAGCAGCGCCAGGCCGCCGAAGCGTCCAAGCGGGAGCTCGAAGCCAGCGGGCGCTTCGACCGTCCGATCGTGACGGAGATCGTGCCGGCCCAGCCGTTTTACCCCGCCGAGGACTACCATCAGGATTACCACAAGAAAAATCCGCTCCGGTACAAGTTGTACCGCAAAGGTTCGGGCCGCGACGATTTTATCGCCAAGCACTGGAATACCGATGAGGACAAAAGACGCTTGAGGGAGCGCCTGACCGAGCTTCAATACGAAGTGACCCAGAACAATGCGACCGAACCTCCTTTTCAAAACGAATATTGGGACAACGACCGCGAAGGCATCTATGTGGACATCGTTTCGGGAGAGCCGCTGTTCAGCTCGCTGGACAAATACGATTCCGGCTGCGGCTGGCCCAGCTTCACGAAGCCGCTCGAACCGGGAAATATCCGGGAGAAGGAAGATTACAGCCACTTTATGATCCGCACGGAAGTGCGCAGCCGCGAGGCCGACTCCCATCTCGGCCACGTGTTTCCGGACGGGCCGGCGCCGACGGGACTGCGCTATTGCATCAATTCGGCGGCGCTTCGCTTTATTCCGAAAGAGGAATTGGAAGCGAACGGATACGGAAAGTATCTGGCCTTGTTTGAGCAAGCGAAAAAAGAATGACGGCGTTTTTGGCGAAGGATTAAGCCAAAGGGTGTGAACGATTTGCCGATTGTTTATGAAGCTTCGACCCGCACGTTTCACGTGCAGTCCCGCAATGTCAGCTATGCGATGCGGATCGTGAAGGACGGCTACCTGGCCCATCTGTACTGGGGCCGAAAAATCAAACCGACGGGCCTGAAGGACCCCATTCCGACCACCTTCAGGCCGTCCTTTCAGCCAAATCCGTTTCCCGAAGACGAGCGTTTCTCGCTCGACACGTTGCCGCAGGAATATCCGGGGTACGGCACGAGCGATTTCCGTTCCCCGGCGTACCAGGTTCGGCTGGCGGACGGAACGACGATCAGCGAATTCAAATACGTCCGGCACCGCATTTTGCCGGGCAAGCCGAAGCTGAAGGGGCTTCCCGCGGTTTACGCGGAAAGCGAAGACGAAGCCGAGACGCTGGAAATCGTGCTGGAGGACGCCGTCGCGAAGCTAAGGCTGATCGTGCGCTACACGGCGTTCCGCGATCACGACGCGATCGCGCGGTCGGCGGAGATCGAGAACTTGGGCGACCGCCCGGTCCGCGTGCTGCGCTTGTTGAGCGCCAGCGTGGACTTCCCCCGCGCCGATTTCGACGCGGTGCATTTGTGGGGAAGCTGGACGCGCGAGCGGCACATTGCGCGCCGGGCGCTGATGCCGGGCGTTCAGGCGATCGAGAGCCGCCGGGGGGCCAGCAGCCACCAGCACAATCCGTTTCTCGCCGTCGTCTCTCCGGACGCGACCGAGGATCAGGGCGAGGTATACGGATTCAGCCTGGTGTACAGCGGCAGCTTTCTGGCGCAGGCGGAAGTCGACCAGTTCGCGTCCACCCGCGTCTCCATCGGCCTGAATCCGTTCGATTTCGAGTGGCTCTTGGAAGCGGGAGAATCGCTCCAGACGCCGGAGGCTGTGCTTGCCTATTCGCATGAAGGCCTGGGGGGCATGTCCCGCACGTATCATAAATTGTACCGCACCCGCCTGTGCCGCGGCGTCTACCGGGATAAGGAGCGGCCGATCCTGATCAACAACTGGGAGGCCACGTATTTCGACTTCGACGAGGAGAAGCTGATGCGAATCGTCCGCGCGGCCAAGGAGCTCGGCATCGAGCTGTTCGTGCTGGACGACGGCTGGTTCGGCCGGCGCAACGACGACAAGCGCTCCTTGGGGGATTGGTTCGTCAACAGGGAGAAGCTGCCGGGCGGCCTTGAGGGGCTTGCGGCCAAAGTCAACGAGCAGGGCTTGCAGTTCGGCTTATGGGTCGAGCCGGAGATGATCTCGCCGGACAGCGAGCTGTACCGCGCCCATCCGGACTGGTGCCTGCATGTGCCGGACCGCCGGCGGACAACGGGACGCATGCAGCTTGTGCTGGATTATTCCCGCCAGGATGTGCGCGATGCGATTTACGAGCAGCTGGCGGCAATCTTCTCCAGCGTGCCGATCGCGTACGTCAAGTGGGACATGAACCGCAACATGACGGAGATCGGCTCGGCCGCGCTTCCGCCGGAGCGGCAGCGCGAGACGGCGCACCGCTACATGCTTGGGCTGTACGAGCTGCTCGAGCGGATTACGTCGGCGTTTCCGAACATTCTGTTCGAAAGCTGCGCCGGCGGCGGCGGCCGCTTCGACCCGGGCATGCTCTATTACATGCCGCAGACGTGGACAAGCGACGACACGGATGCGATCGAGCGGCTCAAAATCCAGTACGGGACGAGCCTCGTCTATCCGGTCAGTGCGATGGGCAGCCACGTCTCCGCGGTTCCGAACCATCAGGTTCACCGCATCACGTCGCTCAAGACGCGGGGCCATGTCGCCATGTCCGGCAACTTCGGCTACGAGCTCGATCTGTCCAAGCTCAGCGAGGAGGAAAAGGCCGAAGTCCGGGAGCAAGTCGCCGAATACAAAGCGATTCGCAGATTGGTGCAGCAGGGCGATTTCTACCGCCTGCTCAGCCCGTTCGAGGGCAACGACACCGCATGGCAGTTCGTGTCCGAAGATAAATCCGAGGCGTATGCGGTGTTCGTGCGCACGCTTGCCGTTCCCAACGGCCCGCTCACCCGCTTGCGCTTCAAAGGTCTAAATCCCGATAAAACGTACGCCCTGCGCGGCACGGACCGGGTATATGGAGGCGACGAGCTCATGTACGCGGGCTTGCCGATTCCCGATCTGGAGGGCGATTTCCGCAGCGTCACCTTCCACTTGACGGAGGTGCGGGCGTGATACGGCCCGCCTGTTATCCATCCGCTCAGCGCTTTAGCGGCGGGCGGATAACGGGGGAAGCGCCGGCTCCCGGCTCGTCATCGGCATCTTGATGAAGCCGTCTTTCTTGTCCGCTTGCGACAAGGGAGGCGGCTTTTTTTCGGAATGTATAAATGTTCGGTGTAAGGCCGTGGGGAGTTCAGTCGTATTTTCGCGGCATAGCATTGGTATCCCGTTGGCTCAGGATCCTTCGCGTTTTCGCGGTGTAGCTTCGTTGTCCCATTGGTTCAGGAACTTTCGTGTGTTCGCGGTGTAGCTTCGGTATCCCGTTGGCTCAGGATCATTTGCGTTTCGCTATATAGCATTGGTATCCCGTTGGCTCAGGATCCTTCGCGTTTTCGCGATGTAGCTTCGGTATCCCGTTGGTTCAGGATCTTTCACGTGTTCGCGATGTAGCTTCAGTATCCTGTTGGTTCAGGAGCATTCGCGTTTTCGCGATATAGCATCGATATCCCGTTGGTTCAGATTAAAGGGGAGCGGGCATGGCTCCGTTTTTCATTCCGTTTTTTCATAGCGAAGATACCGTCTTTGTTTGGCGGGGAGCTCTGAGCGAAAGGGATATCGGCGCTAAGCTGCGGAATGTGGAGTTCTGAACGGAAGGGATACTGGGGCTAGGCAACGGAAATGGCGAGTTCTGAGCGACAGGGATTGCGGGCTAGGTTGCTTTGCGGGTACGATTTTTTGCCAAGGTCTAAAATGGACGGATGGATACGAAGGCAAGAAAGTGCGCAACGTTTCATATTTCGGACCGTACGAACGTTATTTTCCGGAAAAAGCCGCTTTTACCCGGTTTATCGGACCTCAGAGCCTTTATTTGATCCGAACGGGCGCTTTTCCACCCGGATTCCGGCGAATAAGGTCTCTCGTGTCCGATTGCAAGTCTAAAATGGTGCCGTTTCCTTATTATAACATCTCCTGTGTCCGTTAAGTTTGCCGGTTGGCGAGGACCGTCAGCTTTGCGCAGTCTATCGGCGCGAAGGAGTGCGTCAGCGTTACGAGGGCCGTCAGCGCTCACATCGTCAGCGTTACAAGGACCGTCTGCGTTGCAAGGTCCGCCATCGTTACGAGGGCTAGTAAACTTTGTTGGTTCTGCCAGCGCCAGCGCTGCGGATAAGGAGCGAATCAGGAGCGAGTCGGCGTCACTGGGCGATTGGCGTTACCGGCGCTTGGCTTGAGCGGATCGCGAATTCGTGCGCCTGTGGCGGACGGATTTTGATATAATAGACACACGAATGAAGCGGCGGGACGCATGCTTCCGTACCCGCGCGCAGGAGGCGGACCGAATTGAAGCCGAATATGCCGGAACCGAACGGCCATAAGCTAAACCCCGCTCTCTGCCCCCTCTGCGGGCGGAACAACGATTGCGCCGTGCTCGTCGGCAGGCCGGTGGAGGCTTGCTGGTGCGCGGTCGTCCCGATTCCGGCGTCGCTTCGCGACCGGATTCCCCCGGAAAGGCGGGGCAAGGCGTGTATTTGCCGCGCCTGCGCCGAACGGCACCGATCGGGTATGCCGACTTAAGCAACCGTTCGCGGAAGGCGGCTCGTTACGTCTCTGCAGCGGCGGCATGGCGCCGTGTCGAAGCCGGGGCGCTTCCGGAGACGGCATGCGCGATGTTACGCAAATTGCGGAGCGATTTTATGCAGTTTCATGACAACGCTTACTTTTCCGGCGTTCTTTCGCCATACTGGGGATTAGGGGAAGAACGACGTGGAATTGAGGGAATAACGACTGGATTGGGAAGGAATGACTGGGAGTTTAGGAAAGAACGACGGGATTGAGGGAAGACCGACGTGGAATTGAGGGAAGACCGACTGGGGCTGAGGAAAGAACGACTGGATTGAGGGAAAAACGACTGAAGGGTGGCGGAGGAACGGACGGCTGATTGCGGAGTCGGCTTAAGCGCGAAAGACGCGAAAGGCGCGATAGACGGGGGGACGCGAGATGCGGAAGCGGCTTTCGAATCCGTTGACCAAAATCAAGCTCAAGCAGCAGCTGATTTTGCTTTTTTGCGTGCTGGTCGGTCCCGTATTTTTGCTGAATTGGTATGCGAATGCGAAGGCGGCGCAGCTTTTGAAGCGCCACGTGACCAATGCCTACGCCGAGCTGAACAAACTGAACTTCACGCTGATCAACCGGGATCTCGATACGGTGAACCGGATCATGGCGACCATTATCCAGTACCCGATTACGCAGGAGATGAGGCCGCGCGCAGGGGAGACGTTCGACCGGGTGCAGAAATACGCCGCCGCGGACAAGCTGCTGGCCAGCTATTCGCTGGGCATGACCGAAGGAGAAGCGGTCTATTATTATCTGTTCATTTACGATCCCGACAATGCGTATTCGTTCGCGCCGAACACGGCGACCCGGTTTAAGACCGGCGGCGTCTACTTCTACAACGATCGGAACAAGCCGGCGTGGATCGGCGAGGCGATCGCCAAAAAGGGCAAAGGCTATTTGCGCCTGCTGCACGGGCTCGGCACGTCGACGGATGCGACGACGCTCGGCTACGTCCGCGCGGTCAACAGCATCACCGAAGGCAACGTCGTCATCGGGGCGCTCGTCGCTACGAACATGGACAAAAAGATCGAACAGTCGCTTGCGACGATATCGCTGCCCGACGAAGGCGAAATCTACTTGACGGATTACGACAATACGGTGCTGGCCGCATCCGTTCCGGCCATCGGAACGAAGCTCGAGCTGCCCCCCGGTCTCAATGCCGCCGGCAGTCCGGACGGCACGGCCGACGCGATCGCTTCGGGGTATATTTACGTGATGCATTACAACGATTTGCTCCAGCAGAAGCTGATCTACAAAATTCCGACCCGGTCGATGCTGCAGCAGCAAAACGAATTGAAGCGGGCCATTCAGCTTATCTCCATCGTCTATTCGCTGTTTGCCATTGTGGTCATGGCGTATTTTTGGCGCTCGCTGATTGCGCCCCTTCAGCGGCTTGCGGTTTTCACGCGCTCTTACGCGCCGGGACGCCGGCTCCCGAAAGAACCGGCCAAGGACCGCAATGACGAAGTCGGCGTGCTGATCCATTCGGTCTACGGCATGGCGGGACGGCTCAACGCGCTGATCGAGGACCGCTACATGCTGGAGATCAAGCAGAAGGAAGCGCAGCTGCAAATTTTGTATCAGCAGATCAACCCGCATCTGCTTTACAATACGCTCGAAAGCATTTACTGGAAAAGCTCGCTGGAAGGCAATTCCGAATCCGCCGAGATGATCAAGGAGCTTGCCAAGCTGATGCGGATCAGCTTAAGCCGGGGACGGGAACTGATCACGCTGCGGGAGGAATTGGAGCACGCCAAGGCCTATACGCGTCTCGAACAGAAAAAATACGAATACGAATTCACCGTGGAATGGCGGATCGACGAAGAGGTGCTGTCCGTCCTGATTCCGAAAATCACGCTGCAGCCGCTGATCGAAAACGCCATTATTCATGGCGTGCGCAGCATGGGCGAGGATGGAGAAATCGTCGTAACCGCCGTTCGGGACGGGGAGACGCTGGTGCTGACCGTAGCGGACAACGGGTACAAAACGGTCGACTATGAAGCGATCGAACGCCTGCTTCGGGATAAGGAGAATGCCGCTCCGTCCGGCTACGGCATCCGGAATGTGCAGCAGCGGATCGAGCTTCATTTCGGGGCCGCATACGGTTTGAGTTATTCCGCAAGGGAAGGCGGCGGGACGCAGGCCGCCATCGTGCTGCCGCTCCGGTACGAAGCGGAGTCCTCCGGGGCGTGAAAGGAGAGGAAATCGGATGTACAGCATTTTGATTGCCGACGACGAGCCGCTCATTTGCAAGGGTCTCAGCAACTTGCTGCAGACGTCCGGCCTGGACTTGAACCATATTTACATCGCCCACAACGGGCACGAGGCGCTCGACTACTTGCGGATGGAGGACATCGATTTGCTGGTGACCGACATCCAGATGGGCGAGATGAACGGAATCGAGCTGATGCACCAGGCCAAAATTTTAAAACCGTGGGTGCAGGCCATCATCATCTCCGCTCACGAGACGTTCCAGTACGCCCAGCTTGCGATCCGGCTGGGCGCCAAAGATTATTTGATCAAGCCGTTCGGCAGCGAGCAGTTTCTCGATTCGGTCCGGAGCGCCCTGCTGCAGATGAGCAAGCCGGTTCCCGCCCAGGAGGAATTGCTGTCGCAGCTGCGGGAGCACTTTCAAATGCAGTCGCCGGACCCCGCCAAAACGCAAGAGTTGAACCGCCTGCTTCAGGAACGGAGCGCGAGCGGAGATAAAGCCGAAGCCGCGGCGAGGCTCGGCTTGCGCGGACCTTATTACGCCGTCATCCGGGTTCGTCTCGATCCGGGCGGCGAGGCGTTTGCCGCCCGGGGCTTTCGCGACGGCGAGGTGCGGCTGATGCAGTACGCCGCGCTGAATATCGCAAGCGAGTTGCTCGGCCGCGAATGGAGCTTTGCCGCATTCGACTCGCCGGACCGGGAAATCAGCGTCATCATGGAATGGGATGAGGCGGCCTACGGCGCCGCCGGCGTCGACAAGATCAGCCAGCTCGACATGATCGCGCGGAGCCTCCATCACAACATCAGCAAATATTTGAATATTCCGTGCGTTATCGGCTTCAGCCAAATTTTGCGCGGTGCCGAGTTCTTGCCGCTTTTGGGCGAGCAGGCCCGCAAAGCGATTTTGTGGAACCGCAATCACCAGGATCATTTCGTCTTTTACTATGGCGACATGAAATGGAACCTGTACAACGAGGAACCGACCGAGGAAGAATGGAACGAACAGAACAACGCGATCGTGGAGCGCGCGGTCGAATACATTCAGCGCCATTACGCGCAGAAAGGCCTCACCCTGAACGAGGTGGCGCAGCGCAACCACGTCAGCCCCAACTATTTGAGCTATTTGTTCAAAAAACATACCGGACTCAATTTGTGGGAATACGTGATCAAGCTGCGCATGGAAGAAAGCCGCCGGCTTTTGCTGCATACCGATTTGCGCCGTTACGAAATCGCGGAAAAGGTCGGGTACGAATCCCCGGAGCATTTCAGCAAAATTTTCAAAAAATATTTCGGCATGAGCCCCAGCGAGATGAAAGGAAAATGAAGAAGTAAAATCGGCCATGATCCCCATAGAAGCGCACATGTTCAGCTTCCCTCCCGGTTTCTACAATGAAAATGGACCGATCGAAAAGGAATGAGGGAGACTGCATGAACGAAACCGCCGTTTCCGTCTCTCCGCCGAAATCTGCCGTCAAGGGGCCGAAGCGGGGACGATGGAGAAAACACTTCTGGGGATACGCCTTTGTGCTCCCGGCCGTCATTATTTTCTTGCTGTTTTTGTGGCTGCCGATTTTGAAAGGAATCGTGTACAGCTTCTACCATGTCGATTTTGTCAAAGGCAACACGTTCGTCGGCATGGACAACTACGAGACCGTTTTTCGCGATCCCGTTGTTTGGAAAGCCGTAAAAAACACCCTATACTATGTGCTGCTGTGTCTTGTCATCGGGTTCTGGGTGCCGATTCTGTTCGCCATTGCCATCTCGGAACTGAAAAAGTTCCAGGGCTTCGCGCGGATCGCCGCTTATTTGCCCTATGTCGTTCCCGTCGTCGTTCTCTACGGGCTGTGGCGCTGGCTGTATGATCCGGTCGGGCCGTTTAACGCCGTGCTGATGAAGCTGGGCATCGGGCAAATCAACTTTATGACCGATACGAAATGGTCGATGATTTCCCTTGTCGTCATGGAGACGTGGCAGCAGTTCGGCTCCGCCATGCTCATTTATTTGGCCGCAATCCTGAGCATTCCGAAGGATTGGTACGAAGCGGCGGAAATCGACGGTGCGGGCGTCTGGAAGCGCATCCGCCATATTACGCTGCCGTCCATCCGCCACCAGATCGCGCTGCTGCTGGTGCTGCAGCTGATCGCCACTTCCCAGGGCTATCAATCGCAGCTCGCCATGCTGGACGGAGGCCCGAACAACGCGACGCTGACCTATGCGCTGTATATCGTCAAATACGCCTTCAACAACTTGAATTACGGCGTGGCGTCCGCGCTCGGCGTCCTCATGTTCCTCGTGCTCGGGGTGCTGGCCGTCGTGCAGCACAGACTGTCGAACAGGGGAGGGGACGCGTCATGAAACAAGCGGAGCGCGGCATTTTGTCCGCCTACGATCTGAAGAAGCCCGCGAACAAAATCGCTTACGCGGCGATGTCGCTCGTCATTGCCGCCATGGTCGTCTCGATGCTGTATCCGATCGCCGTCGCTTTCTTCAACGGCGTGAAGGCGAACGTGGAAGTCAACACGTTTCCGCCGCGATTTTTGCCGAAGGAATGGCATTGGGACAATTACGTCACCGGCTGGAAATATATCGATCTGACCTTGTATTTGCGCAATACGATCTACATTTTCCTGGGCAATATGGTTGCGACCGTGCTCGTGCTGGGGCTTGCTTCCTTCAGCCTGTCGCGGCTCAACTGGCCTTACCGCAAGGCGGCGTACTACTTTTTTCTCGTCACGCTGTTCATTCCGCCGACGACCTATATTATCCCGAACTTCATCAACCTGAAGGATCTGGGGCTGATGGACACGTTCTGGGCGTTCTGGCTGCCGGCCGGGGCGAATGCGTTTTTCCTGCTGCTGCTCAAAAGCTTTTTCGACGGCCTTAACCAGGAATTGTTCGAGTCGGCCCGGATCGACGGCGCTTCGGAGCTGCGCTGCTTCTTTCAGCTCGCGTTCCCGCTGTCGGTGCCGATTTTCGCCACGCTTGCGATTTTCGTGTTCTCGAATGCCTGGAACGAGTGGTTCTGGCCTTCCATGGTGCTCGGGGGCGAGCATTACCCGCTGTCGACGGCGATCAAGCGATTCGTCATCGACGCCCGCAGGCTCGACACGAACATCCGGTTTGCGATTTTGACGATGGTGATGATTCCGCCGATTTTCGTTTTTCTGATCTTCCAGCGCTATATTGTCCGGGGACTGCATCTGGGCGGAGTAAAGGGCTAAACGTAAAGCAACACACAATCGGAATAGGAACGCACATCGAACTTTCAAAACGCCTCCTATATGATGAGCGTGTAAACCATTTCATAGTTGAAAAGGGGAAATATCGATGCGTAAGATTTCGACGTTGCTGTCCGCTTTGATCGTATTCGCGCTTGTTTTGTCCGCGTGCAGCGGGGGCTCGAAGGGCGGAAACGCTTCTCCGTCCGCATCTTCTTCGCCATCTTCCTCCGAGCCCTCGGCTTCGTCCGGCGAGCCGCCGGCGTCCGATGATATCACTTCGAAGAAGGTGACGATCAGCATTTATTATCCGACGCCTGACAAGCCGGAGCTGCGGGCTTTGGAGGACGACAAGATCAAACGCTTCAACGAAAAATACCCGAACGTGACGATCGTCAAAAGCGACTGGCAGTACAATCCGAACGAGATCGGCATGAAGATGGGGGCGGGCGAAGCGCCGACGCTGTTCAACACGTACGCGACGGAAGGCAAGTTCCTTGCCGAAAAAGGCTGGGCCGCCGACATTACCGAACTGTTCAACAATTATGAGTACAAGGATCAGATGAATCCGATTCTCCAGAACCAGTTTATTATTGACGGCAAGGTGTACGGCATCGCCCAGCAGGGCTACGTAACCGGTACGGTCGTCAACAAGAAGATGCTGAGCGACAAAGGCGCGGCCATTCCGGATTACGACTGGACGTGGGACGATATGCTGAACGCCGCCAAGGCGGTCGCCGATCCGGCCAAGGGCATTTCGGGCATCGCCCCGATGGGCAAGGGCAACGAAGCCGGCTGGAACTGGACGAACTTCCTGTTCGAAGCGGGCGGGGACATTCAGAAAGTCGAAGGCGGCAAGGTAACGGCGACGTTCAACTCCGAAGCCGGGGTGAAGGCGCTGGAGTTCTACAAGAAGCTGCGCTGGGACGCGAACGCCATTCCGCAGGACTGGGCGCTCGGCTGGAGCGACGCGGTCGGCGCTTTCGCGCAAGGAAGGACGGCGATGGCCATCGCGGGTCCGAGCGACATCGTCGACCAAGCGCTGAACCAGGGCGGCATGAAGCCGGAGGACGTGGCGGTGTACCCGATGCCGGCGGCGGAAAAAGGCGGCAAACATACGGGTGTGCTGGGGGGCGACTTCCTCGTCATCAACCCGAACGCTACGCCGGAGGAACAGGAAATGGCGTTCCGCTATGCCACATTCGACTACTTCTCCGACCGCGGCCTGCAGTCGCTGGAGGAAAACATTCAAGCCCGCAAGAAGGACAACAAGTACTACGTTCCGCCGATCATCCAATATTTCAAGGACGATTCGGAATACGGCAAAAAGGCGCGCGAGCTGTACGCGAAATATGACAACGTGTATCAGTTTGACAGCGCGGCGCTGGCGCTGCTGGACGGCAAGCCGGAGGCGCAGTTCAATACGCAGGATTACTACGCGACGATGACCAACGTGATCCAGGAAGTGTTCTCGAAGAAAAACAGCGACCCGAAGTCGCTGCTGGATTCGGCCGCCAAGCTTGTGCAAGAGAAATTCTTCGATACGATCAAGGTGCAGTAAGAAGCGATGATGGCTCCGGTTCCGGCGCGAAGGCGTTTGGAACCGGATTTTATTTTCGCAATCTGCGGAGGTGGCCGGCGGATGAACGGCAACATGCGTCTTATGACGGGGATTCGGGCGAAGAAGGGGAAATGGGCGTGGATAGGCGCCGCGTCGCTGCTGGCGCTGCTTCTGATCGTTGCCGCCGCGCTGTATGCGCCATCCGTTTTCGGAAATTCGGCGCGGCTCAAGCAGGATCGGGGGCTGCTTGTCGTCCGCGGCTCCGGGTACGAGGCCGCGTTTCGCGCCGACAACGGCGCGATCGTCTATGTGCGCGATAAGAACGAGGACGGCGCCTTGACGGAGGGCAACCGCGCGGAAGCGCTGTGGTGGGCGTTCGCGGAAGACGACACCGCCTATCACGGCGCGAAGGCGGACAGTTTCGCATACGAATGGAAGAAGCGAAAGGGGGAGCTGGTGCTGCGTTACGGCGGTCCGCTGGAGGTCGAGGCCACCGTCCGGTTTGCGGACGATCGCAGGATCGTGATGCAAGCCCGTGTGAAGAACGGTACGGGCAAGACGATCAAGTCGTTCCGCTTCCCCTACGAGCTGAAGCTGCCTGCCGCTCAGGTGGAGGACGCCCTGCTGCCGATGCTGCCGGGAGCGAGGCTGAAGGGGGCATTCTTTCGGGAAAACAATTCGTACGAAGCGCCGTATCCCGGCATCCTGTTCGCCTCGTACGCGGCGGTCCGCACGAGCAGCGGCAATCTGGCCGTCTACGACGCGCACGGGGAGACGACGGCGACGACGAACATCGGCTTCAAGAACCAGGTCGACGACGCGGGCAAAACGGCGTTCGTCCACGACTATTCGACCGCGCTTGCGCCGGGCGCGGAATGGACGACGCCGGAGATCGTCCTGGAGCTGGGCGGCGATTACAAGGATTCGATTGCTTCCTATGGCGAGCGGAACGGCATTTTCGACTATCGCTCCCTCGAAGACAAGCTGGGCAAGGAGCTTGCGGATTACGTCCGCCTGCCCATGTACAAGATGGACATTTCGGCGCTTAAGGACGCGAGCTGGAACGCGCTGACGGACCGCTACGCGAGCCGGCTGGCGTATCCGGGCATCCTGCATCTGGTCGGCTTCCAGACCGGCGGCCACGACGAGAACTATCCGGATTTTATGCCTCCGGACGCCAAGTGGGGAGGGGACGATGCGCTTCGGGCTTTCGTGGACGATGCGCATGCGAAAGGGCATCGGATCGTCCCGTACACGAATTTCTCCTGGTGGGGCGTGAACTCGCCGACCCTTGCCGCGCTGCCGCCGGGAACGACGCTGAAGGACATCGCCGTCGTGCAGAAAAACGGCGAGGCGCTTAAGGAGGATTACGGCGAGCACAGCGGCTACGTCATGAATCCCCATCATCCGTTCGTGACGAAGCGGATTATGGACGAGCATAAGAAGCTGCTTGCCGCAGGCTTTGACGGCATTTTCGAGGATCAGTGGGGCATTCGCAGCGCTCCGTATATGTATAACGGCAATCTGCCGGAGGGGACGGACGCTTCGACGGCCTATTTCCGCGGCGTGCGCGATTATTTCCGTTCTGCCGGATACCGCCTGTTTACCGAGGACGGCATCGACGCGCTGGCGGACGATGCGGTCGGCTTCATGGGCACGAATCTTTTGTGGGATCTGCTGGGCTACCGGCCGAAGACGGCTGCGTACACCGAATATTACCCGATGATCGGCATGCTCGTCCGCGACAAGGTGCTGCTGTACCAGCACAACCTGGCGGCCGAAACGATGACGGACGACCAGGCGATGCTCCGCTGGAACGCGGCCATGGGCTACAACCTGAGTGCGGACCTGTATAACGGCGCGGACAATCCCTGGGTCGAGGTGGCCGGCGTGTTCCAAAGCCAGGTGCTGTCCCGGTATGCGACCGCGCCGGTGCGAAATTTCGAGCAGCTGAACGAGACGGCGACAAGGACGGATTTCGGCGACTACGCCGTGACGGCCAATTGGGACGATGCCAATCCGTACGCGCTCGACGAACGGACGGAGCTTGCGCCCGGCGGCTTCGACATCGCTTCGGAAGACGGCAGCGTGCGCGCGGGCAACTACGTCAAGTACAACGGGTACGCGCTCGACCCGGGCGAACACGATCTGGTGGAGGTCCGGGAGAAAAACGAAATCCGCGTGTACCAGCCGTTCGGCTCGGATACGACGGTTCGGATCGTCAAGGGAAAAGGCTGGCCGCATGCCGCGGCGGCGGCCTATACGGCGCAGGGAGAGAAGATCGCCGACCTGCCGGTGAAGGAAGAGGGAGACGGGCTGCTGTTTGACTATATCGCGAATATCCTCGGCCGCAAAGTCGGCTATGTGGCGCTGACCCGTTCGGAGAAGCCTAGCGAAGTGACGGCCGCTTTCGAGAAGGCGAAGCTCGAGGAGAACGTCGCCTTGTCGGGAGAAGCCGTATCGTCGACCGATACGGCGCAGGAATTTGCCGCCAAGCTCGCGATCGACGGCGATCCGTATACGTACTGGGAAAGCATGGCCGACAAGTTCCCGCAGACGCTGACGATCGACTTGGGGCAGGAGCGGGACATCCGGCGGCTCGTGCTGCGGCTTCCGCCGCAGGAGGCGTGGGAGAAGCGGGAGCAAACGATCGAGGTGCAGGGAAGCGCGGACGGCAGCAGTTTTGCGGCAATCGTCTCCGCGAAGGCCTACACCTTCGATCCCGCCGCGGGCAATGCGGCCGAGATCCGGCTGGAGCCGAACGCGGCGAAGACGCGGTTCGTGCGCCTTGCGGTCAGCGGCAACACGGCGTGGCCGGCGGCGCAATTTTCCGAAGTCGAAGTTTATTGACGGCGTGAAGGGTCCCGTCTCGCCGACTCTCGGGCTTTACGAGGGCTCGGTCGTGCGCGCGAGGAGGCGGGCGGGACGGAAAGGGCGGGCTGCCTTCGAGGCGGCCCTTGATGTATACGGTCGGGCTAAAGTGAAATCGATGGCGGGTCCGGAGATCCTATTAGAATAACGTTAGAGAGAGGAAAATGCTCTTGCAAAAACTAATGCCATTAGTTATGATAAAACTAATGATATTAGTTTTGGGGGCGGTTCAAATGAGAGTCATTCGCGAACAATCGCTATACCAGCTGACTTTTATGCCGCGGGCATTTCCGGTTAACGTCTATATGGTCGAAGAGGCGGACGGACTGACGCTGATCGATACGGGCCTCCCGTACAGCGCCAAGGGCATTCTGCGGGCGGCCGGACGGATCGGCAAGCCGATCGTCCGCATTGCGCTGACCCATGCGCACGGCGACCACATCGGCGCGCTGGACGCGCTGAAGGCCGCGCTTCCGGACGTTCCCGTCTTCATTTCCGCGCGGGATGCGAGGCTCTTGGCCGGCGACCGGTCGCTCGATGCGGACGAACCGGGGACGCCGATCCGCGGCGGCGTGCCAAAGCCGGGAAAGGTGAAGACCCGCCCGGATGTGCTGCTTCGGGACGGAGACCGGGTCGGCTCGCTGCTCGCCGTTGCCGCGCCGGGACATACGCCGGGGTCGATGGCGTTTCTGGATACGCGGAGCCGGGCGCTGATCGCAGGCGACGCTTTGCAGACGCGCGGCGGAGTGGCGGCGTCCGGACAGCTGCGGCCCTTGTTTCCGTTTCCGGCGTTTGCCACCTGGAACAAGGAGGCCGCGCTGGCGACCGTCCGCAGGCTGATCGAATTGAAGCCCAGCCTGCTCGCCGTCGGTCACGGCCGCATGCTGAAGGCGCCGCTGCCGGCAATGGAACGGGCCGTGCAAAAAGGCTAAGCAAACGAAAGGACAGATCGAAATGCCCAGAATCGGACTTGATTTGCCTACGCTTATTCAGGCTGCCGCCGAACTTGCCGACGCGCAGGGACTGGAAGCCGTCACGCTCGCTTCCGTCGCCCAGAAACTGCGCATTCGTTCCCCCTCGCTATACAATCACGTGAATGGATTGCCGGACCTGCGCCGCCATCTGGCGCTGAAGGGGCTCGACCTGCTGACGGCGGAGCTGAACGGCGCCGCTCAAGGCCAAACGGGCGATGCCGCGGTTTATGCGCTCGCCAATGCCTATCTCGCGTTTGCCCGCAAGCATCCGGGGCTGTACGAAGCCATCCAGCGCGCCCCGGATGGCGGCGACGAGCTGCTGGCCGCCAAAAGCGGAGAGCTTGTGGGCAGGATCGTCGGCGCGCTGAGCGCGTACGGGCTGAAAGGCGACGCCGCCCTGCACGCCGTGCGGGTATTCCGCAGCATGCTTCACGGCTTCGTTTCGCTGGAGCGCCAGGGCGGCTTCGGTCTCCCGCTCGGTCTGGACGCGACTTTTCAAATGATGATCGAAATCTTTTTGACCGGCATCCGGAAGCTGTAATCCGGCGGGGACGGCAGAGGCGGGGATGACAAGGGCGGGGACGACAGGACCATGGCGATGGCGGATTCCCGTGCGGTCCGTGTGCGATTGACGGATTAGCTTCATTACGGTATGATACTTACTAAAAGTAACTAACTTATCACCATGATCCGTCGTCGCATCGCTTCGGATCCGACAGGAGGACAATCACCATGACGAGCCGCATTCATCCGGAGACGGAAATCGGTGTTGTTCATTTGAAGGTCAGCAATCTGCAGCGTTCGATTCAATATTACGGGGAAGTCGTCGGCTTTAACGTGCTCAGGCGGGAAGGGAACGTCGCGGAGCTGACGGCGCAAAACGGAACGGAGCCGCTGCTGGTGCTGAAAGAAATTCCGGATGCGCTCGTGAACGAGAGAAGAAGAACGACCGGGCTTTATCATTTCGCCATCCTCGTTCCGGACCGCAAGTCGCTCGGTTTGTCCCTGCGCAATCTCGTGCGGCGGAACGTTTATTTCGGACAGGGCGACCATCTGGTCAGCGAGGCGCTTTACCTGACCGATCCGGACGGCAACGGCATCGAAATCTATGCCGACCGTCCCCGGGAGACTTGGAACTACAACGCGCGCGGGGAAGTGGAAATGGCGACGGAGGCGGTCGATGTCCATGGCCTGCTGGAGCTTGCCGGCGGGGACGAATGGACGGGGCTGCCTGCCGGAACCAAAATCGGGCATATCCATCTGCATGTCGCCCATTTGGACGAAGCCCGGAAATTTTATTGCGATGTGCTCGGCTTCGGTCTGATGGCCCATTACGGAAGCGCGGCGCTGTTCGTTTCGGCAGGCGGCTACCATCACCATATCGGCCTGAACACGTGGGCGGGAGTCGGGGCGCCGCCCGCGCCGGAGAATTCGGCGGGACTCGATTATTTCACCGTCACGTTCGCTTCCGAAGAAGCGCTGGAGCAGACGTTGGCGGGCATTCGCGAAGCCGGCGTTGCGGCAATCGAGCGGGATGGCGGCTGGCTGGTGGAAGATCCGTCGCATAACCGTTTGCTGCTCGTCGTCAAATAACGTAAAGGGCTGCGCCCGAACCGCCGCTTGCGGTTCGGATCGCAGCCCTGTTCGTTTCCGCCGGCGGAAGCTGGGCGGAGCCTATTTTGCCGGCCGATCGCCTCGCCATATCCCGCTGCGCCAAGAGGCACCGGTCCGGTGGGGCCGGTCAGTCGCCTTGGTCGGTCAGGATGAGCGGCCCGTCTTTCGTAATCGCGATCGTGTGCTCGAACTGCGCGGACAGGCTGCCGTCGGCCGTCCGGCACGTCCAGCCGTCCGGGTCGATCGTCATTTGCCACGTTCCGGCGTTGACCATCGGCTCGATCGTGAACACCATGCCTTCCTTGAAGCGGAAGCCTTTGCCCGGCGTGCCGACATGAATGAAGCTCGGTTCTTCGTGCAGCTCCCGCCCGACGCCGTGGCCGGCCAGATCGCGCACCAAGGAGAAGCCGTGCGACTCCGCGTGCTTCTGCAGCGCGTGCATCGCATCGCCGATGCGGTTGCCGATGACGGCATGCCGGATGCCGATATCCAGGCATTCCTTCGTGACCCGCATCAGCTTCTCCGCCTCGGGCGACAGCTCCCCGACGCCGTAGCACCAGGCGGAATCGCCGATCCACCCGTCGAGCTGCGCCACGATGTCGATTTTGACCAAATCTCCGTTTTTTAACGGCGTCTTGTTCGGAAATCCGTGGGCGATCACATCGTTGACGGAAGCGCAGGTCGCGTATTTGTAACCTTTGTAGCCTTTGGTATAGGCGCGCGCTCCGGCCTTCGTAAGCATATCTTCGACGAATTCCTCAATGTCCCACGTCGTAATTCCCGGCCGGATCATTTTGGCGATTTCTTTGTGGCACTTTGCCACGAGCGCTCCGGCCGCCTTGAGGCCCTCGATTTCCTGAGGGGATTTTAACGTAATCATCGTCTCTCTCCTTCGTTTCCGAATCCGGCGTACAATCGATTGATCCAGTCATCTGCATCTATATGCGAGCGGCCGTGATACAGCCACAGGTTCGCGCAGCCGATCAGCGCGCCCAGCCATACGTTTGCGGTCCGCTCGGCTTCCTCCGCGTCCAATTCGCTGCGCAGCGCGTCTTCGAGCGGCTCGTACAGCGCGCTTTGAAAGGCTTTGCCCAACTGCGCCGCATCTTCGGGGGGGAGCTGATGGAACTTTTCGGACGCCATCCGGTACAGAATGAATACGGCCGGGTCGGCGTTCCACAGCTTCAGCAGCCGCCTTCCCAGTTCGCGCATTCTGCGGTGCGGGGGAGCCTGAAGCTGCATGACGCTGTCCGTCAGCTCCGCGGCGCGTTCCAAAGCCTGGCCGAGCATGTCGCGGAAAAGCCGGTGCTTGTTCGGATAATAGTGATAGGCCGTTCCGTAACCTACGCCCGCCTTGAGCGCGACATCGCGCATTTCGAACGCCATGCCCTTTTCGAGATACACGTCCGCCGCAGCCGCCATGATCTGCCTAATCCGGGCCGAACGGATTTCTTCGTTCTGTTCTTTGGTTCGGGGCGACATGTTCCCGTTCCTCCGTTATTTTTGACCTACTCGTATGTCGAAATAAAAATACGCCCAAAAAGAAGCCGTGTCAAGCGGGGACGGCGGTAAGCAGGTTTTCTCCTCATTCTATGCGGAATATTCGAAAAGAGGCGCGGCTGCCCGAAACGTGGTAAGCTGGAACTAAAGAAGCAAGTACGGGAGGAAGACGGAATGTCATCGTTGCCCATCGATCAATCGATCCCCGAGCTGCTGGAGGCGTTAAGACACCAGCGCCATGCCGTGCTGTCGGCGGCGCCGGGGGCGGGGAAGACGACGCGGGTGCCGCTCGCGCTCCTCGGAGCGGATTGGCTTCAAGGGCGGAAAATCGTCCTGCTCGAGCCGCGGCGGCTTGCGGCCCGGGGCGCCGCGCGGTTTATGGCGGCTTCGCTGGGCGAAGCGGTCGGGGAAACCGTAGGCTACCGGGTGCGGACGGATACCCGCGTCGGCCCCCGCACCCGAATCGAGGTGGTGACCGAAGGGGTGCTTACGCGGATGCTGCAGTCCGATCCGGCGCTCGAGGAGGTCGGAATCGTCATCTTCGACGAATTCCACGAACGAAGCCTGCACGCCGATTTGGGGCTGGCGCTTTGCCTGCAATCGCGGGAGCTGTTCCGCGACGATCTCAGGCTGCTTGTCATGTCGGCGACGCTGGAGACGGAGTCCGTCGCGAAGCTGCTCGGCGGGGCGCCGGTGATCGAATGCCCCGGCCGGGTGTATCCCGTGGAGACGCGGTATGCGGCGAGGCGGCTTGAAGGAGTGATCGAGGACGCCGTCGCCTCGAGCGTGCTGGAGGCGCTTGTCGCCCATCCTGAGGGCGACGCGCTGGTGTTTTTGCCCGGCGCCGGGGAAATCCGGCGCACGGAGGCGAAGCTGCGGGCGGCGCTGGCGGGCCGCCCGGTGGACGTGGCGCCGCTGTACGGCAGCCTGCCGCAGGAGGCGCAGGATGCGGCGCTTGCACCGAGCCCGGCGGGGCGGCGCAAGGTGGTGCTGTCGACCTCGGTCGCCGAATCCAGCTTGACCGTGCCGGGGGTCCGCATCGTCGTCGACAGCGGCCTGATGCGGGTGCCGCGCTTCTCGGCGCGCACCGGCATGTCCCGGCTGGAGACGGTCCGGGTGTCCAGACCGTCCGCGGACCAGCGGAGAGGCCGGGCGGGACGCGTCGCGCCGGGCGTCTGCTACCGCCTGTGGACGGAAGAAGAGGACCGGCAGCTGGCGCCGGTTGGTACGCCGGAGATTCGCGAGGCGGATCTAGCCGCGCTTGCGCTCGACTTGGCGGTGTGGGGCGTTGCCGATCCGCTGGAGCTTCGCTGGCTCGATCCGCCGCCGGCCGCTTCGTATGCGCAGGCCCGCGAACTGCTCCGCTCGCTGGGCGCCCTGACGGACGGCGGCGCGCTAACGCCGCACGGACGCCGCATGGCCGCGCTCGGAACGCATCCGCGGCTTGCGCACATGCTGCTGAAGGCCGAATCGCTCGGCATGGCCGAGCTGGCCGGCGAGCTTGCGGCGCTGCTGAGCGATCGCGACCTGCTGCGCGGCGAAATGGCGCGAAGCCCGGACGTCGGGCTGCGCATCGAAGCGCTGCGGGGCGGGGCCGCCGCCGCGTTTGCGGACGAGCGCGCCCGCGAGCGGCTGCTTGCCGAAGCGAAGGAGCTTCGCCGCGCCTTGTCCGCCACGGCGGCCGGGGAATCCGCCGCAAGCGGCGCGGCGGCGGGCGCCGCAGCGCGCAACCCGGCCGCCGGAGCCGCAGCCCGGGCAACAGCGCCTTCTGCCGCGGCTGCCCAAGCGCCGGCCGCACCCGCCGCAGATGTCGCGCACGCTTGCGGCATTCTGCTCGGGTTTGCCTATCCCGACCGGATCGGGCGCAGCCGCGGCGGCGGACGCTATACGCTAAGCGGCGGCCGGGGCGCGTTCATCCCCGAGGGGCAGCCGCTCGCCCAAGCCGAATTCATCGTGGCCGCCGAGCTGGACGATCAGGGCCAGGAGGGGCGGATACGGCTTGCCGCTCCGCTGGACGAAGCCGAGCTCGACCGGCACTTCTCGGACCTGATCCAAGAACAGGAGACCGTCTCCTGGGATGCCGGCGCCCAGGCTGTGCGGGCCCGCAGCGTGCGCAGGCTGGGCGCGGTCGTCCTGCGGGAGCGGCCGCTTGCCCGTCCCGATCCGGACCTGGTGACGCAGGCGCTGCTGCAGGGCATCCGGGAGGAAGGGCTGGACATGCTGCCCTGGACCCGATCCGCAAGACAATTGCAGGAGCGGGTTCTGTTCCTCCGGCGTTACGACACGGAATGGCCGGACTGGTCGGACGAGGCGCTGGCGGCTTCCGTATCCGAATGGCTCGGTCCGTATATCGCCGGAATGAAAAGCCGGGCGGACCTGCAGCGGCTTCAACTGGCCGCCGTTTTGGAAGCGTCCCTGACCTGGGAACAGCGGCGCCGGTTGGACGAAGAAGCTCCGACGCATATCGTCGTTCCGAGCGGATCCCGTCTGCCGGTCGACTATTCCGACCCGGAGTCCCCGGCGCTGGCGGTGCGGCTGCAGGAGATGTTCGGCCAGCCGGAGACGCCTCGCATCGCGGGCGGCCGGGTGCCGCTGACCCTGCATCTGCTCTCCCCGGCCCAGCGGCCGGTGCAGGTGACGAAGGATTTGGCAAGCTTTTGGCGCAGCGGATATTTTGAAGTGCGGAAAGACTTGAAAGGCCGCTATCCCAAACATTACTGGCCGGACAATCCGCTGGAAGCCCAGGCGACGCGCAGGGTCAGGCCGGGTTGACCGGAAACGCCGTAATGCAGGCCGGGTACGAAGGGCAGGTACGGAAGGAGGAACCCGAATGAAAACCTTTTTTCTGTTCGGTTTGTTGTGGGCGCTGCTGGGCAATCCGTTCGCGGCGCTGATCGTTCTGCTGATCGTCCTGTATGTTCTGGAAAGGCGTTTTGTCGGCTTGACGCCCAGCCTGCTTCGTCCTTTTCGCCGCCAAAGCGAGATTGCAAAGCTAAGAAGACAGCTCGCGCTCAACCCGCACGACGTATCCGCCAAATCCGAGCTTGCGCGGCTGCTCATCGAAGCGAAAAAATACGGCGAAGCCCGCGAGGTGCTGGCCGGCATCGAGGCGCAGATGGATCATTCGGCCGAATATTGGAGCGATCTGGGGCTGGCGGAGCTTGGTTTGGGGCAAAAAGAGCGGGGAGAACGCGCCATGCTCCGGGCGCTCGAGATCAGTCCGCGCGTGAAGTACGGATTGCCGTATTTGCGCCTGGGCGAAGCGTTCGCCGATTCGGATGCGGAAAAAGCGCTGAACTATTTGCAGCGGTTTCGGGAGATTCATTCGTCTTCCTGCGAGGGTTATTACCGGCTGGGGAGCGTTTATGCGCGCCTCGGCCGCGCGGAGCAGGCCCGCCAGGCGGATCGGGAGTGCCGGGAGATCTACCGCTCGCTGCCAAGTTACATGAAGCGGCGCGAACGGAAATGGGCGCTCAGAAGCTGGCTTCGCAGCCGGTAGCGGCAGCCGCTAAAGGAGGCGAAAAGGCCCGTCCCGAGCCGGACAACAAACGCCCATTTGACAACGGTGCGCCGATCTCGTATAGTGTGTGCGAAACTGGGGATCGGAGTGGATGAAGGATGAGCGGACCGGGCAAAAGCCGGCAGCACAAAAAGGAACGAACCGGCCGGACGGATCGCGTTCGGGCGAAACATCATGATCAAGCGGGCGGCCGCTCGCACGGGCGAAGAACCGCTCCCTCCGGCGGCAGAGCCGCAGCCGGGACCGGCGCGGGAACGAAAGCCCGGACGGGCGCGGCGGCGGCCGGCGGAACGGGAGCCCGGACGAGGGGGGCGGCTGAAACGGGCGCGTCCGCAGGATTGCGGGCATCGTCCGGCCTATCCGCGGGACCCCGGCTTAAACTGGGCCGGCGCCGGGGCGACTGGATGGATATCCGCCTGCCCGATTACCTGGCGAACGCTACGCTTCAGCAGGCGCTGAATGCTACGCCGCTGCCGCCCAAGCTGATTTCGAAGCTGCTTCAGACCAAGGGCGCACAGCTGAAAGGCGGGATGCTCAGACTGCAGCTGTTCCCGCGGGAAGAGCGGGATTTTCCGCCGGACTGGATGGAACTGAACGTGCTTTATGAGGACGATTTTACGCTTGTCGTCAACAAACCGGCCGGCATCGAAGTGCATCCGAGCGAGAAGGGACAGCGCCGCACGCTTGCCCATGCGGTGTCCGCGTATTACGAATTGTCGAACCAGGATGTGAGAATCCGTCATATCCACCGTATCGACAAGGAAACGACGGGGCCCATTTTGTACGCCAAAAACGAATTCGCCCACTACCAATACGACAAGGCGATGCGCGAGAAAAAGATCGAGCGTGTGTATTTGGCGCTGGCGGAAGGCGTCATCCCCCAGAACAAGGGGACGATCGACAAGCCGATCGGACAGGACCGCCATCACTCCACCCGCCGGCGCATCAGCGAAACCGGAGATCCGGCGGTAACCCACTACGAGGTTGTGGAACGCTTCAAGGACCATACGCTCGTCCGGCTGCGGCTGGAAACCGGGAGAACGCACCAGATCCGCGTCCACTTGTCGTCCATCGGGCATCCGCTTGCCGGAGACGGGCTGTACGGGGGCAAACGCGGGCTTATTTCCCGCCAGGCGCTGCACGGCGAACGGCTCATCTGGCATCATCCGTGGACGAACGAGCGCCTGTCGGTGCAAGCGCCGCTGCCGGACGATTTCGCGGAAGCCCTGAGGCGGCTTCGCGGGTAAGGCGGGAGCTTCCAAAAGCCCGGAAAGCCGCCGGCAAACGGACAGCGGGCCCATTAAAACGGACAAGCCAAACAGCGCCGGGCGATACCGCCCGGCGCTCTCGTTCAGGCTGAGCTTGCCGCTCGCCGCCGATCCGATTCTTTCTAGGCCCGGTTCGCCCGCCTGCGGTCATAGCATATCGCTTCCGTCATCAAGTAGGAAAGCGCCGCTTCCGCCCCGCAATTGACGTTCGGGCCGTTCATCTGCAGACCGTCGCAGCAGGAGCCGTCGTCCTCGTCCACCATCGGCACCCGCAGATCGTTGTCTCCGTAGAACCAGTCGAGACAACGGTCGCGCGACGCCCGCAGCGCCGCGATATGCTCCCCGATGTCCACCACTCTCGGCTTCCGTTCGCCGGCGGCCGTAGCGGCCCCGCCTGCCGCCAACGCGGACTCCGGCGCGCCTGCTTCCGTTCCGTCCGAGGCGCGGCCGAAATCCGGCTTCGAGGCGGTCGTCTGCGAACCGGCCGCGAGCGAACCGGCTTCTTGGCGCCGGCGGGTGCCGAGTCCGGAAACGTCGGGGGAGATGACGAGAAACACGCCTTCCTTCCGCGCCGATTCCAGCGCGGCCGCCGCTTCCTCGAGCGCCAGCGCAAGCTTGAACATCTCCAGCGGCTGCTGATCCCAGCGGCTGCTGACATCCCGGGTGTGCCAATGTTCGTTGCCGATCGGCCGGTACCAGCCGCCTTCGGATGTCATCGCCGCCTGAAGGGAGGACAGGCTATCCAGCCCGGTTTCCAGCGACGAAGGACGCCGCGTCGTGCGGTAAGCCCGAAGCATCGCCCACGGCAGCACTCCGTTGCCGTACGTCATGACCGGCTCGAACCAATGCCAGCCTTCCCGGGAAGCGTCCCGGTATGCCCCGTCCAGCAGTTCCTCCAGACGGTAGAGATGATCCTTCAGCTCCCCGCGCCACCCTTTCGGCAGAACGATCCGGCCGCTGTCTTCGGCCTGAAGCAGCTCGGAGCACGCGGCGAGGGCGAACGCCCGCCCGCGGAGCGAGTCGATGCGTCCGATCGTCCGCAGCGACTGCTGAAACAGCATGAACGCCGTCTCCCGCTGCCCGGCGGCAAGACGCACCCAGGCGTTGGCGCAGCCCCAGATCGCGCGCCCTTGGCAATCGTGCGACCTCGTCTCCGGCTCCGGCGTCCGGTCATAGGCGATGTTGTTGTGAAACCAGCCGTCGTCGCCCTGGCACCACAGCATAAAGGCCAGATAAACATCGGCAAGCGACGTCAGCCGCTCTCGGTCGCCAGGCGAAAGAAGCGCCGCCCGTTCCGGCGCCAGCCATTCGGAGACGGCCCACAGCGCGCGGGCGTTGTCGTCGGTCGTATACCCTTCTTTGCGCCGCGGAATGCGGCCGAGCGCGTGTTCGATAAGACCGGTATCGTCCGTCAAACGGCGCAGGTGTCGAAAAGACGGCGCACCGGTCCGCCTCTTGTTTGCTTCAGCCCACATCCGCCATGCTCCACGATTTTTTTGCCGCCACCTTCTCGAGCAGCCCCAAGTACTGCGCCCCCACTTGAGGCCACTGCATGCTGCGGCCGATCTCCACCATCCACTTCTCGCAATTTGCGAGCAGTTCCGGGTACGTAAACAGCTCGATGATTTTGCCGCTCCATGCTTCCGTATCCCCGTAAGGGAGCAGCAGTTCTTCGTAGCCTTGCACGAGGTCCTTTGCGTAGCTGTACGGCGTGCTTAAAATCGGTCGGCCCAAGCCGGCGGCGTACGCCAGCGTTCCGCTCGTAATTTGCTGCATGCCCGGATAAGGCGTAACGTACAGATCGCAGGCGGAAATAAGCGCGGTCAGCTCCTCCTCCGGCAAATAGCGGTTGATCATCCGCACGTGATACCGAAGGTCCAGCTCGTCGATCAGCTTGGCGAGCTCCTCGCGGTACGCTTCGCCTTCGTGCTTGCGAACTTCGGGATGCGTCTGGCCGGCGATGATATACAGCAGGTCCGGCACCGCTTTCACCGCGAGGGCGACGGCCTTCAACAGCGATTCCACGCCTTTGCTGCGGCTGAGCAGCCCGAACTGGAACAGCACCTTGCGGTTTTCCCAGCCGTACTGCCGGCGCGTGATCTTCCGCTCCTTAAAGTTCGGAACCGGACTGCCGTGGGGAATAAACGAAATTTTGTCCAAGGGAATGTCGAAGCGGTCGTGCAAATACCCGATCGCCCGCCGGTTCATGACATGAATATGCTCGCTTCGGGCGGCGATTTGCGCCTGAACGGACGCGTACGGTTCGACCGGCTGCTCGAAGACGGTATGGAACGTCGTAACGACCGGCTTTTTTAACCGTTCGAGAAACTCCAGCACGTAATGGCCGGCTTCGCCGCCGAAGATGCCGAATTCGTGCTGCAGCGAAACGATGTTGATCGAGCTCCGGTTGACGACGTCGGCCATTCGGGCATAATCGTCTTTTACGTGCTTAAGCAGCGGAAAATGAAAATCCTTGTCGTATACGCTCGCTTCATCCGGATCGCAAACCGCGATAACGGGATCGGGAGAAGGGGAGTTTTTGGCCGCCGCCACCTCTTCCCTGAGATGGTGGGTATAAGTGGCCAAACCGCATTTCTTCGGTACGTAGGTACTGACGTATCCGATCTGAAGCGCCTGCTTGTTCATTGCGCACCTCCACAGCGCGGCTGTTAACCGCTTGATGTAAAATGGATACGGCTAAAAAGCCCGGATTATGATAAAAATACAGGTGGCGGGTTTGGCCTTCGGGATGGAATATGTTATCCTGAAATGAGAGGATGAAAAGAAATAAGAACTGGACAGGGAGGTGAGACAGATGAGGCTGGCTAGGCATAACCGTTTCATGACAAGATGGCTGCTGCTGATTTCCATGCTGGTTATGTCGATTTCGTTCATTCCTTTGCCCGAATCCGAAGGTTCCGCAAGCGAGAGCGGCCGGGTGACCGTAGCCCAACTGGTCGCTTCCAATACGAAAGCCGCCGGCGCGGCGAACACCGTTTACGCGAAGAAGCTGATGGCCGCAAGCGTTCTTTGTGCGCTGCTGCTTTGCCTTTTCGGCCCGGAACGCAACGCCGATCGCCCTAAAGTCCAACGGCTTTATCTATACCCGTGGATTCCCCTTCGTTTAAAGCAGCTGTATTTATCCCCTCTTAAATTTACTTCCGATTTCGTCTCCTAAGCGATTTATATCCTTTTTCATTTCCAGTTTCAACCATTTCATAGTTGAAGCTTTGTTTGCTGTACCCATTTTTTGATCGATCGGTACATTTATTGGTGCTGCTTCTTTTTCGGTTTTCCTAAAAAATGAATATAGTGGAGGTTTTTTGACCATGAACATTCGCGAGTCCGAACTTCCTGCTATCGGAAGAAAATTTCAGATGGTGACGGATAGCGGAGACAAATTGGTGATCATCGTTCATGACGACGGAAGGCGGGAAATGTACCACTTCGACCATGACGACCCCGACGATTCGATCTCCATGGTGACGCTGACCGACGAGGAAGCGCGCCAGTTGGCCGGCATTATCGGCGGCATGGCCTACAAGCCGAAAGCGCTGGAAACGATCGAAATGGCGTTCGACGAGCTGGTCATCGAATGGTACAAGCTGGAGCCCGGAAGCAAATGCGTCGGCAAAACGATCGGCGAGCTCAACGTCCGCAAAAATTCCGGCGTCACCATCCTCGCGGTCGTCTGCAAAAACCAGACGAAACAGCTTAATCCCGGGCCGGATTACGTGCTCACGGCGGAAGCGACGATCGTGGTTATGGGGGAAAGGCGCCAGCAGAAAGCATTCCGGGAAATTCTCGCAAAAGGGGGCGGTTAAATGGATCTGACGCATATCGTTCTTGAAATCGGGATTGCGATCGCCTTGATCGCGGCGGCGGGTCTGCTGTCGTCCAAACTGCGGTTTTCCGTCATTCCCTTTTACATCCTGATCGGCATGGCAGTGGGCCCGCACGCCTTTCACTGGGGACATTTCGATTTGCGCTTCATCAACAGCGCGCCGCTGATCGAGTTTATGGGCCGGATCGGCGTCCTGTTCTTATTGTTTTATCTGGGGCTGGAATTTTCCGTCGGCAGATTGCTCAAAGCGGGAAAAAGCATTGTCGTGGGCGGCACGATTTATATCGGCATCAACTTTACGCTCGGCCTTGTATTCGGCTTCGTGTCCGGCTTTCCGCTGGAAGAAGTGCTGATTATCGCCGGGATCACGACAATCTCGTCCAGCGCGATCGTCGCCAAGGTGCTGGTCGACCTGAAGCGGACGGCCAATCCGGAGACGGAAATGATTTTGGGCATCATCATGTTCGAGGACGTGTTCCTCGCCGTCTATTTGTCCATTTTGTCGGGGCTTGTGCTGAGCGGTTCCTCGACGCTGGGCGGCGTGCTTTTGTCGGCCGCGGTGTCGCTCGGGTTCATGCTGGCGCTTCTCCTGATCGGTCGCAAAGCCGTTCCGGTCCTGAACAAGCTGCTGAATATCCGTTCCAACGAAGTGTTTTTGCTCGTTATTTTCTCCATTTTGTTCATCGTTGCCGGTTTTTCGGAGACGCTTCACGTGGCGGAAGCGATCGGAGCGCTGCTTGTCGGGCTGGTCCTGGCGGAAACGGTTCACAGGCAGCGGATCGAGCATTTGATCGTGCCGTTCCGCGATTTTTTCGGCGCCATCTTCTTTTTCAGTTTCGGGCTGACCATCGATCCGGCATCCCTGATCGAGCCCAAAACGATCGTCCTCGCGCTGGGAGCGGTCATCGTGACGCTGATCGGCAATTTCTTTGCCGGCATGCTTGCGGGACGCACCGCCGGGCTGTCTCCGAAGTCGTCGACCAACATCGGTCTGACCATCGTGTCCCGGGGGGAATTTTCCATTATCGTCGCCAATCTGGGCAAAGCGGGGGGACTTATGGCGATTCTGCAGCCGTTCGCCGCCCTGTATGTTCTGATCCTGGCCGTTCTCGGCCCTTTGCTTACGAAAGAAACGAAAGCCATATACAAGCTGCTTGACAAAGTATTCCATTTCAGCAAGCGGGCCGCGCAGGAAAGAAGCTCGCAAAGTTGAGTTGCCATATACCGCAGCAGATTTGCAGCAGACTAACGAATTTGCGTCACCCATGGATTCTCCATACACCATAACGGAAGGAGTCGTGCCGCATGACCAGTCGCGATGCCGCCCTTCCTGCCGCAAGCGCGGTCCGCAAATGGGCGGGGGTAGCGGCCGGCGCCGTTTTGGCGTCGGTCGGGTTGGAGATGTTTCTCATACCGCACCGGATCGTCGTGGGAGGCTTGACCGGAATATCGGCCCTGTTTTCCCATTTCACCGGAATGCGGCTCGGCCTGTTTCTGTTTATGTTCAATCTTCCTTTCGTGCTGCTTGGCTACCGGAAAGTCGTAAAACGCTACGGCGCGCGGGGGATATTTTCGATCTTGCTTTTCTCCGCGGGGGTGTTCGCGCTGCATCCGGCTCCGATGCTGACGATGAACCCGCTTCTTGCGTCGCTGATAGGCGGCTCCTGCCTTGGTCTGGGCATTGGCTGGGTGCTGCGCTTCGGCGGCTTTCTGGACTTGTCCGATTACGTTGTCGGCCGGATCTCGCAAAGCTGGGCCCGTTACGGCCTGTACGGGCTGAACGGTGCGCTTATTCTGGTCACGGGCTGGCTGATCGGTTGGGAGCAGTCTTTTCATTCGCTTGTCGCGTACGTTCTCGCGTTATGGTGGATGGGCGCCGGACTGAACGGTTCCCTGATGACGAGAACGCTGTGGATCGAAAGCGTCCGCGCCGAGGAAATCGTCGAGGTTCTGCAAAAAAGCTTGAACCGTAAGGCGACTCCGCTTCCGCCCGAAAGCCGCGGCGGCGAGGTTCCCGTCGTGCTCTGCACCGTCAATCGGCTCGAAGAAGCGAGGGCGAGAGCGCTCGTCAGGATGATCGACGGGGAAGCGGTGATCGGCGTCGCGTCGGGAAGGGAACCGCCCGTCTGCGATGCCCGGACCGGCCGCCGGCAAAAGAAGTAAGGCGCTGCATGATTATGCCTGCCTCGGAAGGGCAACCCTATTCCGTGTCCCGAATTTGCGCGTCCGGACAAACGTTGTCGCGGACCGGCGCTCATGACGAGGAGGAGAAAATGGCAACGACGATCGGCATTTTCGAACGGGAGGGGCAGGTGCTCGATGCGGTGGAGCGGATTCGCTCGTCTGCCGGGACCGCGAAAAGCTTGCGAATCATTGTGAAAAACGGGGAGAACGCCCCTCTGCTTGCCGGACACGCGGAAGCCCCGGTGGAAGAGGTTGCCGGCGTGCAGGGCACGCTGACCCGCAGCGATGACATGGATGCGGGATTTGCCGGGGAGGACGCGGGCATTGCGGCGGCGGCATGGGTCGCTCCTCTTCAAGGCGGCGGCTCGTCCGGCAATGCGTCGGCTTTACCGGTATTGGGGCTGCTTCGTTGGAACCGGGACGATGCGGACATCGGCGGAACGCTGAAGCAAATGGGCATTCCGCCTCATGCCGTCCGTTCGTGCGCCGAAGCGGTGGACGAAGGGAAGTTTGTTCTCGTTGCGGAAGGCGGCTCCATCGAGCGGAACGACGCCCTGTTTCGCCAGGCGGGAGCCGTCGACGTGCTGTACTGACACCCGAAGGACAGAGCGGTTGTTCCGGAACGGCTGTACCAAGACGGCGGGCGTCAATCCAAATGTAAGAACACAGAACAACGGAACCTCCAACAATCACCGCAAAAGTGAGGCAGGAGGTTCCGTTTTAGCTTGATGTCTCGCCAGCCCCCGGAACAGGCGGCGTGCACCGGCTGTTGCGGGCACTTCCCCCCCCCTTCCGTAATCGCTTCGGACCATTGCGGTTCATCCCAAATTGCCCAAACTCCCTCGAACTCTCCAAAACTCTCTCAAACTTCCCGCAGCCTTTAAACTCTCTCAAACTCCCCACGGCCTTTGTAGCTTCGTCGATAAAAACATCGCCGGACCGCTTCCGAACGATGTGCGATGATCCCGAAGTACCGGGCAGGTTCCCTTCCTGAATCGGCAATGGCAACCGATATTTTTTCTTTCGACACATCCAAGCCGACGTATTTTGTGGTATCCTTCATAGTAAGCAGCTCCTTTGCATGTAGCTCTGAAATGGTTGTGTTGCAACTCCATTTTAACCTACGGATGTGCAAATGGGGCTGTTTTACGTTCATCATAACTCATAGTAATTGGAAGACCCGGTTCAGCGGACGGTGACCGAGAACGATGCTGTAGTTGCGCAAAAAGCAACTGCGTGGCCCTTTTCTGTTTTTTCGCGCCAGAAGTTGCTTTTATAGCAATTGGAAGACCCGGTTCAGCGGACGGCGACCGAAAACAAGGCTGTAGTTGCGCAAAAAGCAACTGCACGGCCCATTTCCGTTTTTACGCGCCAGCAATTGCTTTCATAGCAATTTGGAAGACCCGGCTCTGCGAAGGGTGAGCTGACGAGGCTGGAGGATTTCGGCGTTTTTGGCTTTGATGCTTGTCGAGAGTCAGCCTTGAAACCGGATGGCTTTCGCTTGCCCGCAAGAAAGCGGTGATGGCCCAAAAAAGAAATGAGATGGAGCAGAAATAACGTCTGCGCAATCCCATTTCGGATTGTTGAATGGATGCATCCGGTTGACCGTGCTGCCTTCTCGGCAGATTAGGTTGCTTGCAGGACAGCTTTTGCGGAGGACGCGGTTCGGATTACGCGGGCTATAGAGCGTATAATTCGAGCGTGACCGTGCTGTTGGGTAGAGCAGGGAAGTCCAGCAGGGATTCCGGAATGATCCGGCCATTGTAGCGGATTCTTACGCCAACATTCGCGCCGATCGGGATGCCGGAGACGGAAATGATCCGCCCGAAAGGTCCGAAGCGGACCAGCCCGTTGAACAGCAATGCCTGACGGATCGTGATTCCGGGGAAGAACGGAACGTATGCCGAACGGGTTGCTCCCGGGAAAGTAAAGCCGCCCAGAACACGAACGATGATGAATGACGGCCAAGGTCCGGGCGGAAACGGTCCGGGACCCGGAGGGAACGGCCCAGGTCCGGGCGGAAATGGCCCGGGGCCTGGCGGAAACAGCCCGGGCCCCCCCGGTCCGCCGGGTAACCCCGGTCCTCCGGGACCGCCAGGCATACCCGGTCCTCCGGGACCGCCAGGCATACCGGGACCTCCGGGACCGCCAGGCATACCGGGACCTCCTGACCCTCCCGGACCGCCTGGCATACCAGGTCCGCCCGGTCCCCCGGGTCCGCCCGGAGTCATCATGCGCTGCTCCGCCGGCAGCACCCACCAGGGGATTTGCCTGACGGGGGCATTTGTTTCGTTTTCGCTTTGGTGCAGACGAACCTTTTGGGCCTGCGGCTTCTTGTTAGCCGGCTCCGGCGTCTTGGACTTTTGCGAACGGGATGAAAGTTTCGCTAACGTGCCGCCGGACGATGGATGACTTTTCGACCGAACGTTTGCCGGCCGTTGTTTTGGCATGGGGTTCTCCTCCTCGTTGCGGGGGAAATGCTGGCGATTGATTGATACTGCACAATATGCGAATGCCTATCCGCAGGTGCCTATACGCGAAGGAGAACGTCCGCCGGAAATACGGTGTCGACGATAAAAAAAGAACCTGCAGCACCGCTGCAGGTCAGTGGAGAGATATATAAATGAAAAGGGGGGTCATGAATTTATTGTATCCTCCTTTTATGAAAGATAGATGAAAGCGATATTACGGTTTCATTACAAAACGGTTGCTTTTTTTTGCGAATGCTATCGCCGAATCCGGATGCGAAAAGAGCGGAAATGTTGCAATCGTGCCTCTTTTCATCCGTCTTCCGAACGTATAAAATTAAAGCGTTTCCAAAATCAGGGGTTGTCCAGATCCGGGCAACCTTTTTCTGCAGTTCAGCAAGTATGAATTCCCCTCCATTTCTCAGCCGGGACGGAGATGCGGTCATGCCGAAAATCAACCTGTTTACCAAAATCGTCCTTATCCTTGTTGCCATGCTGCTCCCGATCATGGGGCTGTACTTGATCTCGAACCGGACAAGCACCGGGGTGCTGCGCAGCGAGCTGGATCGCTCCAACACGAACCGGCTTGTCTTTTTCCAGAATCAGATCGACACAAATATCTCGACGATGGCGTTGTGGACGAATCTGCTGATCCACGACCCCGACATTGCGGAGTTAAGGGATACGTTCGACAATCCCGGGCCTTCGCTGCCGCTCGACATGATCACGCTGATCAACCGCATTCAGCGCAAACTCAGCATTCAGGAGAACTCCTCCAACTGGCAAAACTCGCTGTATATTTATTCCCCGGCTCTCGGACGGGTCGTATCCTCGAACGACGTGAGAACGTACGACGACGCCGAGTTGAAGAAGCGGATGAAGCGGGGCTGGCAGGTCAAGGAAGAAAGCGATGGCCGGCTGCTGTTTTCCTTGTTTACGGCCACGCCCTACGGGTCCTTCGATCATCCGCAGGATGCGAATCTGATCATCGAAGTCCGGTTCGACAGCCGCAATATCGCGCAGATGCTGGACGAATTCAAAAGCGACGGCCGGAGGGATCCTTTTTTCTATAAAAAAGGCGTCGGCGCGATCTTCAGCAGCGATCCCAACCGGGCCGTCGCCGGGGAACTGATCCGCAAGCTCGAAGCGGAAGGGACGATGGACGTCAGCAACCAGACGGTTCGGCTCGGCGGCAAGCCTTATCTGGTCAATTCGCAGTGGTCGGCCACAACCGGGTGGCATCTGATCGATTATATCCCGCTGTCCGACGTCGTCGGCCCGATCGTCGAGACGAACCGGATGTTCTATGCGGCGGTCGGCTCGCTTCTGCTGATGGGCTGCGTGCTGGCCTACGTGCTGTACGCCCAGGTTCAGGCCCCGCTGAAGCAGCTTGTCGGCAGCTTTCTGAAGCTGAAGCTCGAGGATTATTCGGTCAGGCTGAAGCCGAAGGGGACAAACGAATTCAGCTTCGTCTTCATGCGCTTCAACTCGATGGTCGAGCAAATTCAGGAGCTGTTCGAAAAGGTGTACCTGGAACGGATCCATGTGCGGGAAGCGCGGCTGAAGCAGCTTCAGTCGCAAATCAATCCGCATTTTTTCTACAACTGCTTCTCGTTTATATCCAGCATGGCGAAAATGCAAAACTATCCGGCCGTCGTCGCGATGGCGGAAAATCTGTCCAGCTATTACCGCTATACGACAAGGCAGGAACGGGATTTCGTGCCGCTGTCCGAGGAACTGGATTTCGTGGGCAGCTACCTGGAAATTCACAAGCTGAGACGAAACCGGCTGGAGGTCCGGATCGACCTGCCGTCCCGCTTGCGCAGAATCGAAATCCCGCCGCTGGTCGTGCAGCCGCTTGTCGAGAACGCGATCGTGCACGGCATTGAGAAGAAAGACGGGGAAGGCATGATTGCGCTCACCGTATCCGAACGGGACGGCGAGCTTCGGATCGTCGTGGACGACAACGGCAAAGGGATGGACGAGAAAGCGCGGGAGGAACTGCTCAGGCGGCTCGGTTCCGCCATGGACGAGACGACGGGCTGCGGGCTGTGGAACGTCAACCAGCGGCTGCAGCTCCGATTCGGGGAATCCGCCGGCCTGAACGTCGAAGCGTCCCCGCTCGGCGGACTGCGGGTGACGCTTCGCTGGCGGCCGAAAACCAGCAATCCTGCGGAGGCGAGGGCATACGCATGATCGAGATTTTGCTTGTGGACGACGAGACGTATTTGACGGAAAGCCTGCGGAGAACGATTCCGTGGGAGCTGCTGGACATTCGCGAGGTCTACTGCGCGTCTTCGGGGCCGGAAGCGCTGCGCATTCTGGAGGAGAAGCCGGTCGATATTCTCGTATCCGACATCCGCATGCCCGAAATGGACGGGCTGGAGCTGATCGAAACCGTTCAGGCGCGATGGCCGAATATCCGCTGCCTGCTGCTGACCGGCCATTCCGACTTCGAATATGCCAAGCGCGCCATTCGCCTTCAGGTGTCCGACTATATTCTGAAGCCGGTCAACGACGGGGAGTTTATGGCCAGCGTTTCGGCCGCCATCGATGCTTTGCGCGACGAATGGGCGGAAACCGAGCGGCTTCACCGGCTGATGTACGATATGAAGTCCGATCTCCCGGCGCTGAGGGAGCATCTGATGCGGGATCTCGTGCTGGGACGGCAATGGCCCCGAAGCGCGATCGAAGCGAAGCTGAAGCAGTACGAAATTCCTCTCCGGGCGGGGGAAATGGCGTTTATGATGCTGGTGCGGCTCGGCCGGCAGTTCGACCGCTACGACGCGCAGTCGCTGCCGCTGTTGGAATACGCCGTCGGCAATATCGCCGAGGAAGTGTTCTCGGACCGGCTCCGCATCTGGCACGGCAAAGCGCCGCACGACGCGCTCGTCCTGCTGGCGTCGCTGGAGGGAACGGGCGGAAGCCATCCGACGAAGGCGCAGCTGGAGCCGCTCGTCAGCGAATTCCACCGGCAGGTCCGCCATTACCTGAAGGGCGATATTGCGACGGTCGTGACGCAGTGGTTTGTGTTCCCGGACGAGCTGTCCGTCACGTACCGCAGCGCGCTGGCGGCCGTTCTCCGTTGCGGCCGGGGAGAAGGCCCGGCCATTTTATTTCAGGAGGATTTTGCGTCCGGACATATAACCGTTAAGCCGCTGGAAATCCTCTACAAGCCGCCGACCCTCATCCATTTGCTGGAATCGAAGCAGTGGGCCGCGGCCAAAGCGAAAATCGAAGCGGTGTTCGGCGCGCTGGAAGGGATGCCGGCAACCGGCGAGCATGTGTACGAAGCGTTTCTGTCGATTTCGAACGCGTATTTGTACCTCGCGCACAGGGAAGGGCTGCTGCTCCATCAGATCGACGGCAGCGGGCTCGACCCGCTGCTCGACCCTTCGTCCGTGCATGCCCCGGACAAGCTCCGGAAGTGGGGGCTGGACATGCTGGAAAAGCTGGAGCGCGAGCTGTCGGAGAGCGACCGCAATCAGAGGAGCCGCATCGTGGGGCGCGTTCAGGAGCTGGTCATGAACGACATCGGACAGGAGACGTCGGTCAAGACGATCGCGGACAAGGTGTTCCTGCATCCCGTCTATTTGTCCAAGATCTATAAGATGGAAACGGGCGAAAGCCTGGGCGACTACATCATCCGCATCCGCATGGAGAAGGCGCAGTACCTGCTCCGGTCGACAAACAAAAAAATTTACGAGATTACGACCGAGCTCGGCTATCAAAACCCGCAATACTTCAGCAAAATGTTCCGCAAATATTACGGGATGACGCCCAACGAGTACCGCGACCAATAGCGGGCGGGGCGTGTGCGGGGGCGCGAACGCCCGCGCGGCAAAAAGCTGCGAAAGGTGCAGAAATGTTGGAAGCGCGCCATAGGCTCTCCCGGCGGGCTCCCCTATAATGAAGCGTGAAACCGATTACTTTGAAGCGAGGGGGAACCGCATGAAAGCCCGCAAACAACGAAAAGGGTTGCTGTGGCCGACGCTGGCGTTGGTGACGGCGCTCGTGACGGCCTGTTCGGGAAACGGCGGCAAAAACGCGAATCCGCCCGCCCCGGAAGGATCAGCGTCCGCTTCCGCAACCGGCTCCGGCGAAACGGCAAGCGCCTACAAGGACAAGTACGATCCGCCCGTGACGATCACGACGGTGTGGGGCGTCGATCCGGCGCTGAAATTCAAAAACGGCGAAACGATCGAAAACAACGTCGCGACCCGATGGGCGCTCGAGACGCTCGGCATCGAGATTAAGTCGCTGTGGTCCGTGACGGACACCAACAACGCGTTCGTCACGAAGATGCGGCTGGCGATGTCGTCCAACCAGAAGATGCCCGATGTCGTGACGATCGGCGATGCGCAGCTTGCGCAGGACTTGATCGATACGGGCATGTTCCGCGAAGTCGGCTCCCTGTTCGACCAGTATGCCAACGACAAGTGGAAGCAGGCGATGAACCTCGATCCGAACGTATGGAATCCCTATATGCGGGACGGCAAGAAAATGGGCATTCCGGTGCTCGACTACGCCTACAACCACGACTATCTGCTCTGGATTCGCCAGGACTGGCTGGACAAGCTGAACCTGGAAGGGCCGAAAACGCTCGCCGATCTGGAAAACATCATGGATGCGTTCAAAAACCGCAATCCGGACGGACTGTCCCCGGACAAGGTAACGCCGCTGTCCATCGGCTTCAAGACGACCATGAATACGTGGATGGGCGATCCCTCGTGGGTGTTCGGCGCCTACGGCACCATTCCCGGGCAGTGGAACGTCGGCGCGGACGGCAATCTGGAGTGGGGCTCCATCCATCCGGCGTCGAAGCAGGCGCTGGAGACGCTCAAAAAGTGGCGGGACAAAGGCTACATTCCGGCGGAAGCCGCGCTGTGGGACGAGAACAAAACGGCCGAGCCGGCGGTTGCCGGAACGGCGGGGATCATACCCGGACCTTACTGGATGAGCGGCTGGCCGCTGCTGGATACGGCCAAAAACGTGCCTCACGCGGTGTGGAAGCCTTACCCGATTCCGACCGGACCGGACGGCAAGGCGGGGCGGCACGGCACGCACTTTACCTCCGGCGTAACGCTGATCCACAAAGACATGAAGCATCCGGAGGCGCTGTTTACGTACCAGAATTACTTGTTCGATCATCTGGCGGACCCGGAGCCGGGCAGCCAGTGGGACATCGGCGTATTCAAAGGGTACGACTACGATCTGGACGCAAACGGCAACCCGGTTTATCTCGACAAAATTCCGGGCGGCGAAGTGAACATCAACCGCTACTGGCTGGTCAAGGACGGGGCTCGCATTCCGGACGCCCAGATGAAGGCGCTGCTGAACCTGGCGGACGGCAAGGAGCCGGTTACCCGGCTGGAGAAGGAAGTCAAAAACAATTACGGCCCGGAAACGCCGGCCGCCGCCAAGGTGCTGATGTCGCAGCCGGACATCTCCTACAAGGACATGTTCACCGGTCCGGCCACGCCGACGATGCAGTCCAAGCTGGACTATTTGAAAAAAATCGAGCTGCAGACGTTTAACGAAATCATTTACGGCAAAAAAGGCCTGGACGAGTTCGATAAATTCGTCGGAACCTGGAAGTCCTCCGGCGGCGACCAGATTACGAAGGAAGTCAACGAGTGGTACGCTTCGGCCCATTGACCCGGCCGGGCGGACCGGAAAGGAGGCAGCCGGCTTACCGGCTGCCCTTTTCGTTCGCGGCCGTTTTCAATCGGCACCCAAGTGACGTAATCGCAATTGCAGCGGCTTCCCATTGCCATCCAAGCAACGGTGTGTGCGAATGAGCTGCAAATAGGCGGAAGCATTGCTTTTCAGGCCATCAGGGTTTAACGGGAAGCGTACGGGGATAAAGGAGGCGGAATTCGATGGCAACGTGGACGCGCACCTGGCCGTTTCACCTCATGGTGTGGCCGGCGCTTCTGTTCTTGATCGTATTCAATTACGTGCCGATGGCCGGCATCGTGATGGCTTTTATGGACTACAAGCCCTGGCTCGGCTTTACCGGATCGCCGTGGATCGGGCTCGACCACTTCCGGGCGCTGTTCGAGAGGGACGACAGCATCCAGGTGATCTGGAACACGCTCGTCATCTCGGTGCTCAAAATCGTGTTCAACCTGATCGTACCTTTTACGTTTGCGATTTTGCTGAACGAGGTGCGCAAGCGGCTGCTGAGCCGGACGATCCAGACGCTCGTGTATTTGCCGCATTTTTTGTCATGGGTTATCCTCGGCGGCATTCTCGTGAACTTCCTGTCCACGGACGGCGGCTTCGCGAACCGTGTGCTTGGGTTTTTCGGGCTCGGTCCGGTGTTTTTCCTCGGCGACGGGAACTGGTTCCGGGTGACGGTCGTCGTGTCGGAGGTGTGGAAGGAGTTCGGATACGGCACGATCGTCTTCATTGCGGCGCTGGCGAACATCAATCCGTCCTTGTACGAAGCCGCGGAGGTGGACGGAGCAAGCCGCTGGAAGCAGACGCTGCACATTACGATTCCGTCGCTTCTGCCGATGGCGATCGTGGTCGGCACGCTGTCGCTCGGCAATATTTTGAACGCGGGGTTCGACCAGATTTTTAACCTTTACAATTCTCTCGTCTACGACAAGGGCGACATTATCGACACGTTCGTGTACCGGACGGCCATCATCGACGGCGATTTCGGTTTTGCGACGGCGGTCGGCCTGTTCAAATCCGTCATCAGCATGCTGCTGATTATCGTCGCGTACCGGCTGGCCTACAAGCTGGCGAATTACCGGGTGTTTTAGGGAGGAGGCCGGTTTATGTACCATAAGACGACGCCGTACCGGATTTTCAGCTTTTTCAATACGACTTTTCTATTGGTGCTGTCCGTTCTGTGCATCATCCCGCTCGTGCATGTGTTTGCCGTATCGTTCAGCGCCAAAGCCGCGGCCGATGCCAACCTGGTCGGCTTATGGCCGGTCGATTTTTCCGTGGAGGCTTACAAAAAGACGATCAACAACCCGGTGTTTCTGGGCTCGCTCTGGGTCGCGGTCAAGCGCACGGTGCTCGGCACGTTTGTCATCTTGCTGACCGCCTGTCTTGCGGCTTACGCGCTGTCCAAGGAAAACAACCAGTTCAAGGGACGCTCGGTTTACGCCTGGATCTTCGTGTTTACGATGATTTTCAACGGCGGGCTGGTTCCGTTTTATATCGTGATTCAGAAGCTCGGCTTGACGGACTCGTTCTGGGTGCTGATTCTCCCCGGAGCGGTCAACGTGTGGCTGACGATTCTGCTCATGAACTATTTTCGCGGCGTGCCGAGGGAGCTCGAAGAGGCGGCGCTGATCGACGGAGCCGGGCAGTTCGGCATTCTGTTCCGGATCTACCTGCCCCTATCGCTGCCGGCGCTCGCCACACTCGGCCTGTTCGCGATGGTGTGGCACTGGAACTCCTGGTTCGACGGGCTGCTGTACCTCAGCAACAAGGAGGATTATCCGCTCGCTACGTATTTGCAGACGGTGATCGTGTCGCGGGATATGAGCTCGATGAGCTTCAGCAAGGAAGAGTTCGATTTGCTGTCGCAGAAGACGATCAACGCGGCGCAAATTTTTATCGGCGCGCTGCCGGTGCTGATCGTGTATCCGTTTTTGCAGCGTTTTTTTATCAAGGGGCTTGTGCTGGGTTCGGTGAAAGAGTAAGCGGAAGCGGGGAGGCGAAGCGCTTGGAAAACCGTTTGTTGATCGGCATGGATATTTCGTTTGCCGACGAGATTGAAGCGGCGGGCGGGGCGTACTACGAACGCGGGGAAAGACGGGACATAATGGCCATTCTGCAAGATGCCGGAACGGACTCGATCCGCCTGCGGATCTGGAACGATCCTCCCGGAGGCTTCTGCAATCTGGAACGCACGCTCGTTATGGCCAGGAGGATCAAAGCGCGGGGACTGCACTTTTTGCTGGATTTCCATTATTCGGACGGCTGGGCCGATCCGGGGAAACAATGGAAGCCGAAAGCCTGGGCGGGGCTGGATCTGGACGGGCTGGGGCGCGAGGTGTTCCGGTACACGTCCGAGGTGCTGTCCGCGCTTGCGAAGCAGGGCACGCCGCCCGATATGGTGCAGGTCGGCAATGAGATTACGAACGGCCTGCTGTGGGATGAAGGCCGGGTGGACGGCGAGTTCGACACGGACGGACAGTGGGAGGCGCTCGCGTCCCTCTTGAAAGCGGGCGTGCTGGCGGTCAGAGAGACGGCGCCGCAAGCCGAGGTGATGCTTCATATCGACCGGGGCGGCGACTGGCCCGGAACGTTCAAGTTTTTCGATCGGATGCGCAGGAGCGGGGTCGATTTCGATGTGATCGGGCAGTCGTTTTATCCGTGGTGGCACGGCACGCTGGACGATCTGCGCGGCAACCTGGAGCAAACGGCGCGCGAGTTCGGCAAGCCCGTCTATGTCGCGGAGACCGCTTATCCATGGACGCTACAGGCTAGGGAGGGAGACAGCCTGATCGTGGGGCGGGAGGACCAGCTTCATCCGGGCTATCCGGCTTCGGTCGAAGGGCAGTCCGCTTATTTGCGCGATCTGATGGCGGTTATCCGCGGGGTTCCGAACGGATTGGGGCGGGGGCTTTACTGGTGGGAACCGGCCTGGATTCCGGCCAAAACGTCGTGGTCGGTCGGCCATGCCAATAACTGGTCGAATCTGACGCTGTTCGACTTCGCCGGCCGCAAGCTGGCGTCATGGGATGCGCTGCGTTCGTAGCCGGATGCAGGCAGGCGCGGTCCGTGCAGGCAGGCGTGGCATGTGCAGGAAGGCGTGGTATGTGGAGGCAGGGGTATAGCCCGTGGAAGGCAGGTACAGCCGGTGCAAGCAGGTGTGGCATGTGCAAGCAGGTGTGACATGTGCAGGTACGGACCGTGGCAGGTGTGGCATGCGCAGGTAATCGCAGCACGTGGAGGCAGGTACATCCCATGCAGGCAGGTGTCTCCGTGCAGGCCCGGCCCGGTGGCCGTACCGCCCGGCAGCGCCGCGGGGGCGGCTGAAACCGCCCCATAACGCCGCGTGCGAAGGCCGCGGAAGACTTGGCGGTCCGCGCCGCGCGTCCGTATCCGACAGGTTATGAAAACATCCTGATTGTTTCCATAATGTCCTGTTCGCATTTTTAAAAGCGCTTACAATTAGGGGTGAAGAGAGGAAAGGAGGGACGTTAAACGGCGTAGGAGCCGGAGGCCTGCTGAATCGAAACGAGAGGAGAATCGGGATGAGAAGAAAAACGTTCGGATGGCTGTTGACGGCGCTGCTCGGTTTGGCCCTGGCGCTCGGCAACGCCGTGTCTCCCGGCGACGTAAAAGCCGCCCCGGCATTTGCGAAAGGCGCGGACATCAGCTGGGTTCCGGGCATGGAGGCGCAAGGGTACAAATGGAAGGACAAAAACGGCGTGCAGCGGGACATCATTGACATTTTGAAGCAGGATTACCAGATCAACTCCGTCCGGATCCGCGTGTTCGTCAATCCGTCAAGCGATTACGGCAACGGCTACTTGAACAAGGAACGCGCGGCCGATTTGGCCCAGCGGGCGAAAAACGCCGGCATGAGCGTCATGCTGACGCTGCACTACAGCGATTCGTGGGCGGACCCCGGCAAACAGACCAAGCCGGCCGCGTGGCAAAATTATACGTTCGAGCAATTGATGGACGCCGTATGGAACTGGACGCGCGATGTGATGACGACGATGCAAAGCAGAGGCGTTACGCCGGACTGGGTGCAGATCGGCAACGAGACGAACAACGGCATGCTGTGGGATGACGGCAAGGCGTCCGTCAACATGCGTAATTACGCCTGGCTCGTCAATACCGGCAACAACGCGGTCAAGTCGATCAGCAGCTCCACGAAGACGATCGTCCATTTGTCCAACGGCTACGACAATTCGCTGTTCGTCTGGAACATCGGCGGGCTGATCAGCAACGGCGCGACGTTTGACATTATCGGCATGTCGTTGTACCCGTCCGCGTCCGACTGGCAGACGAAGGTCAATCAGACGATCAGCAACGCGAACGATCTGATTTCGCGCTACGGCAAGAGCATCATGATCTCCGAAATCGGCATGGACTACAACCAGCCTTCGGCCGCGAAGAGCTTCATCTCCGACATCAAGACGAAGGTCCGGAATCTTTCCGGAGGCAAAGGGCTTGGCGTGTTTTATTGGGAGCCCGAGGCTACCCCCGGCTACAACGGCGGCTACAATAAAGGCGCCTGGCAGTCCGACATGAAGCCGACGATCGCGCTGGAAGGCTTCCTGAACTGAGCCTGGCGGCTGTCGCCGGGATGTAACGGCTGAAAAAGGCTTGAGCCGGCCCGCGGCTCGTCGGAGCGGGTAGGCGGCGCAGCAGTTGCTATAACGGCAACTGCAACGCCCGAAATCGCGTTCCCCCTCGATGTAAGTGCTAAAACGGCAATTCAATCCGGCCCGTGGCCCGCCGGAGCGGGTAGGCGGCGCAGGAGTTGCTATAACGGCAACTGCAACGCCCGAAATCGCGTTCCCCCTCGATGTAAGTGCTAAAACAGCAATTCAATCCGGCCTGTGGCCCGGCGGAACGGGTAGGCAGAGCAGCAGTTGCTATAACAGCAACTGCTGCGCCCGAAATCGCGTTCCCCCCGATGTAAGTGCCAAAACAGCAATTCAATCCGGCCCGCGGTCCAAGTGAGCGGATACTCTGGAGCGGGTATGCGGGAATGGGGGAGTGCCTGCCGAAGGCGAGCCTGGAGGTCGGACGGCTCTCGCTAGCCCGTCATTTGCTTAAGATAGCGGCAACAGACCGAAAACAAGAAATGGCGATGCAGGGATAACCTCCTTTGCACCGCCATTTCTTTCGTTTTCGTCAAGCGAGCAGACTTGCTTTGGGAGCGGCCGCTTATCGCCTTGTCGCCTTAGCACCTGCCACCGCTTCGGTACGCTGCCTTACGCCTGGTCGCCGCCGCCGCGGTTTTCTTCCCGCATGCGGGTCATCTGCTGCCACACCGATCCGGCCGCTTCCTCGCCGCTTTTGATGCGGGCGAGGGCCATCTCGGCCTGCAGGCGCACCTCGAATTCCGGCTCGCTGGCCGCGGCGCGCTCGAGCGCCTCCAAAGCCGTCTCGTCGCCGGCTTCGTAGAGGAACCGGGCCGCGCGCCAGCGGACGAGCTTGTTGGCGTCGCTGAGCGCGGCCGTCATCGGTCCGATCGCGGCGGGATCGCCGAGATCGGACAAGGTGTCCCCCGCCGTCCGCCGGACCGCGGGGGACGAATCCTTCAGCGCTTCGAACAAGTACGGAAGCGCCTCCGGGCTGCGCAGGTCGCCGAGGTACACGACGGCGAGCCTGCGCACCGAGACGTGCGCGTCGCGCACGGCTTTCGCCAGCAGCGGCAGCAGCTCCGGGGCGGGCTTCACGCGGGAGAGCGCCGCGTAGCGCGTTTGCCAGTCCGGCGCGGACAGGCGCCGCTCCAGCTCCTCCCGCGACAGCTCCGCGGGAGGAGCCGGCTGGACGACCGCCCCGTCTCCGCCGGCGCCCGCCGCTTTCGCCTGCTCAACCAGCTCCCGCAGCCGCTCGTCCGGATAGGCCGCATCGAGCTCGCGCTTGACTTCCTCCAAAATGTCCTGCGGCTCCCCGTACCGGATGCCGATCTCCTCCAGCTTCCGCTCGCGAATCATCGTCGCTCCGGCCGCCTCCGTCACCGCGGCCGCGAACCGCTCCGGCAGCGCCGCGCGCGCCTCCTGGCCGCCGTAGCGCACCCGGATCTGGATCGGAATGCCGCGATACATCTGCACCAGCACGTGCGCTTCCCCGAATCCTCCGGCTTCCGGGGCGCCGAGCGCCTCCGCGGCGACGCCGTCCGCGCCGAACAGCTCGCGCACCGCGCCCAAGATTTCCGCCCAGTCCGCGTTCGGGCGGCGGTCCACCGCGATGAAGTCCGCGGTCCGGAACACGCTTTTGACGCCCGGAATCGAAAGCAGGCGCAAATAAAACGGCGGAACCTGATCCCGCTTGGCCAATGTATACGTATAACGCTCGCCGGCGGGAAGCTTCTCGTCGACGTTCAGCTTCATGGTATTGGGGCTCGGCGTCGGTTCGATCGACAACAGCTTCATGCTTCGTTCGCCTCCGTTTTCATCAACTTTCCCGATACAGCAAGGACATCTTCCCCGGCCAAGGTCGGGGGACGGTACGGACCCGGGTCGCGACGCAAACACAACCGGCGTACGTCTTCATCCCGCTCATTTTACATTAGCATAAATTGCAAACGGATGCTCGTTAGGGGAGAGATTCGCCATGCCGACCGGAACGTCCGGTTCGCCGCGAACCGCCGTTTATGTCGTGCTCACGGCAACCGGGACTTGGTTCAGCAAGACGATCCAATGGTTTACGAAGGACGAATTGAACCACGCCTCCATCGCCTTCGATTCGGAGTTGCGTGAAATATACAGCTTCGGGCGGAAAAAGCTCCGCAACCCGCTGTTTGCCGGGATGATCCGCGAAAATTTGCGCGATCCCTTTTACAGCGCCGCCGAATGCGCCATTTTCAGGCTGCCCGTTTCCAGGGCCGAATATCGGCGGGTGCGCGCCCGCGTCGACGCGATGATGGCCGAACGGGACCGCTACGGCTACAGCCTGCTCGGACTTGCGGGCGTCCTGCTCGGCAGGAAGCTGCACCGCAAAAACACGTTTTTCTGCTCGCACTTTGTCGCTTCCGTCCTGGAAGACACCGCTTTTTACCGATTCGGCAAGCCTTCCTGCTTCGTCACGCCCGGGAACCTGGAACAAACCTATCGTTCCTATGAAATCTACAGGGGCAAATTGTCCGGATATTTGGGCACGGCTCCGTTGGTACATTCCCCCGATTCCTGCTATAGTATGAATGAGCACATCATCGGAGGGGTTACATGCGCAAGCATCGCTACGTCAACATGGATTCGGCCTCTGCCAACAGTGCGGTCCGACGCCAGTTGTTCCGGTGGGGCCAGGACCGCCTCCAACATTTCTTGAAAAGAGATTACAGCGAATGCGTTCCGAATGTGATCCCGGATTTGCGCTTTTTGCATCACAACCGCAGCGAACCGTCGATCACATGGATCGGCCATTCGACTTTTCTTATTCAAATGTGCGGGCTGAACATCGTGACCGACCCCGTCTGGGCGCGCCGAATGGCGCTGCATAAGCGGCTCGCACCGCCGGGCGTGGAATTGTCGGACATGCCGCCCGTGGACGTTGTGCTCGTCTCCCATTCGCATTACGACCATCTGCATCTGGCCTCTTTGCGTAAATTGAAAGGGACCAAGAGGCTGCTGGTTCCCGCCGGGCTTCGCAGCAAAATGCTGGTCAAAGGCTTTCGGCTCGTCGAAGAGCTGAACTGGTGGGAAGAGGCGACGCTGCACGGCGTCAAGTTCACCTTCGTGCCCGCGCAGCATTGGACGCGAAGGACGCTGTGGGACACGAACCATTCGCATTGGGGCGGATGGGTGCTCGAAAGCGATGCGGGCCCGACCGTGTATTTCGCGGGGGACAGCGGGTATTTTCGGGGATTTGCGGAAATCGGACGCCGCTTCAAAATCGATGTCGCGCTCATGCCGATCGGAGCGTACGAGCCGGAATGGTTCATGGCTCCCCAGCACGTCAGTCCGGAAGAGTCGCTGAAGGCGTACATGGATTTGGCTGCGGATTACTTCGTGCCGATGCATTACGGTTCGTTCAAGCTGGCCGACGATACGCCCAAGGATGCCTTGTCGCGGCTGGAAGCGGAGCGTTTGCGCCTGAAGATTCCCGAAGAGAAAATCATTATGCTGCAGCACGGCGAAACGATCAGGTTCGCCCAACGTTAGTCGTTTCGGATCAAAGGAATGGAGTGAAGAGCGAAGTCATGATTACGGTAAGCGGCGTGAGTTTGCGTTACGGCAAGCGTGCCCTGTTCGAGGACGTCAATATCAAGTTTACGCCGGGCAACTGCTACGGTTTGATCGGGGCGAACGGAGCCGGGAAATCGACGTTTCTGAAAATCTTGTCCGGCGAGATCGAGCCGACCACCGGAGAGGTGCACATTACCCCCGGCGAGCGCCTCGCGGTGCTGAAGCAGGACCATTTTGCCTACGACGAGTACGGCGTTTTGGAGACGGTCATCATGGGCCACGAGCGTCTCTACAACGTCATGAAGGAAAAGGAAGCCATCTATGCGAAGCCGGATTTCACGGACGAGGACGGCATGCGCGCGGGCGAGCTCGAGGCGGAATTCGCCGAGCTGAACGGCTGGGAAGCGGAGAGCGAAGCGGCGGAACTGCTGAACGGCCTGGGCATTGCGACCGAGCTGCATGACAAGAAAATGGCCGAGCTGGACGGCAACCAGAAGGTTCGCGTCCTGCTGGCGCAAGCGCTGTTCGGCAGCCCCAACATTCTGCTGCTGGACGAACCGACCAACCATCTGGACATCGAGTCGATCAGCTGGCTGGAAGACTTTTTGTCCCGCTACCAGGGCACCGTTATCGTCGTTTCCCACGACCGGCACTTCCTGAACCAGGTTTGTACGCACATCGCCGACATCGATTACGGCAAAATCCAGCTTTACGTGGGCAACTACGATTTCTGGTACGAATCGAGCCAGCTTGCGCTCAAGCTGATGCGGGAACAGAACAAGAAGAAGGAAGACAAGATCAAGGAGCTGCAGGAATTTATCCAGCGCTTCTCCGCCAACAAGTCGAAGGCGAAGCAGGCGACCAGCCGCCGCAAATTGCTGGAAAAGATCACGCTCGACGACATCAAGCCTTCCAACCGCAAATATCCGTTCATCCAGTTCAAGCCGGAACGCGAGGCGGGCAAGCAGATTTTGACCGTGGACAACGTTTCGCTCACCGTCGACGGCGAGAAGCTGCTGAACGGCGTTTCGTTCGTCGTCAACAAAGGCGACAAAATCGCGCTCGTCGGCCCGTACGGACAGGCGAAGACCGCGCTGTTCCAGATTCTTGCGGGCGAGCTGGCGCCGGATTCCGGCTCGGTTACGTGGGGGGTCACCATCACGCCGGCGTATTTCCCGAAAGACAATTCGGCTTATTTCGACGGGGTGGACCTGACGCTGGTGGATTGGCTTCGCCAATATTCCAAAGACCAGGACGAAACGTTCGTCCGCGGCTTCCTCGGCCGGATGCTGTTCTCGGGCGACGAGGCGCTGAAGAAGGCGTCCGTTCTGTCCGGAGGCGAGAGGGTCCGCTGCATGCTGGCGAAAATGATGCTGTCCGGCGCAAACGTGCTTATGTTCGACGAGCCGACCAACCACCTCGACCTGGAATCGATCACGGCGCTCAATAACGGCCTGATCGAAACCGACGCGACGATGATTTTCACCTCGCACGACCATCAATTCGTGCAAACGATCGCGAACCGGATTATCGAAATTACGCCGTACGGCCTGATCGACCGGCTGACGACGTACGACGAATATCTTGAAAATCCGGAAATCAAAGAGCTTCGCGCCCGCATGCAGCCGGCGTAAAGGCCGGCCCGGGCGGCCGATGGGGCCCTAATGGGGCCCCTATTATCATTTTTCGCGAGGGATCGATTTATGAGAAAAAGGTGGCTGGCCGCGCTGGCGGCCGTTCTGCTGCTGCTGGCTTCGTGCGGCCGCGCGGAGAAGGAGGCGGTGCCGCAAGACGCGTACCCCGAAACGGATGCGGAGCCCGGCGTAACGGTCAGCCGGTTCAAGACGTTCGGTCTCGTTAACAGCGCGGTGTACGGGAAGTTCGAAAAACCGGAAGAGATCCGGGCGTTCGAAGACGCCGTCGATACGGCGGAACGCATGCCGGGCATCCTGAACGTTGTGTTTGCCGACTATGACGTCGTGATCGAGCGCGACGGAGTTCCCCAGGCGATCCATCTGTGGATCGATCAAGCGGCGGCGGAAGGCTCGCGCGGCATGTACATGGATGCGAGCGATACCGGAACCGGCTACCGGTTGACGGCCGAAGCGACCAAGAAGCTGCACGATCTCATCGGCGGAATCCGGTATTCGCCCGAGCAGTCGGAGCAAAACGGCGACGTCGTGATCGGGGCGGACGGCAAGGTCCGGGGAGACGCGTGGAAGCGGTTTGCGGACAACGTCAAAGGACACGCGCCGGACGAGGTGCATATTACCGCCTATACGGTCGAGGGCGCCCCGATTTTTTACGATTTGAGATATGACGGAGAGAGCATTGAATACCGGTTGGACAACACGCGCGACGCGTTCGGGAGTGCGGCCAAAGAGGTCGAATATTGCGGCGGTTTGGAGGAACGGCCGGCCGAACGGGGAACCGAATACCGTCTAACGGCTTGCGGAGCCGATCGGAACGAACCGTCCAAAACGTTCAGGCTGACGATCCCGTGAGCACTGGAGAACCGCCATACATAAGCCGAACCTTTTTCCGAAATCAGATCCGTCAAGCGCAAGCGAAGCGAATGCCCCGCCTTCGGGAGACCCGGAGGGCGGGGTGTTTTTTCGTTGTCGGAGCCTTTTTGCGGAACGGGATGATCATTGCGGTTTCCAAATTTTGAGGCTTAAAATTCCGCAAATTGCGTTTGGATGCAGAATAAGGTTTGGTAATTGGTGGATTCCCGAGTCGGGTTGATCCTTTGCGCGAAGCGGAGTTGCGTTCTTTGTTCCTAGTCTGTTCTTGCTCCCATTTGCCTATAGGCTGGAGAAGTCCTATGAAACGGGTCCGATGGAAGACGTCCGGGGGCCGCCTATAATAGACCCCGAAGCAGCCGAGCCGCGCTTCACAACGTTGACATCACAGGAGGACCCAAATGCGCATGAGACGAATCACGTTGTTATTGTCGGGCATGCTTCTGATGGCCGCGATCGCGCCGGCGGGAGGTTCCGCGGCAGCGAAGCCGGAATCGGTCAGCATTGTCGCTCCGGTCAACTTCCGGACGGCGCCGAGCACGTCTTCCAGCGTCATGCGGCATTTGAAGCCGGGCGAGACCTTGACGCTGCTGGAAAAAACGAACAGCTACTGGTACAAGGTCAAGGACGCTTCGGGCCAGATCGGATATGTCTCCTCTCAGGAAAAGTACGTCCGTCTCGTCGGCGGCGACGCTTCTGCCGTCACGGCCCGCGGCAGCAATGCCGTCATCGTGTCCGGCGTGGCTTTCCGCAAGTCGCCGTCGACTTCGGGGGCGCTCATCCGCTATTTGAAAAAGAACGAGAACGTTACGGTCACTTCGAAGGTGAATGCCTATTGGTACGCGGTAACGGATGCGAACGGCGTATCGGGCTACGTCAGCTCGTCGGCCAAGTACATCAAGCTGACCGGAAGCATAGCGGCGCCTTCGACGCCTTCTACTCCCTCGGCTCCCGGCGGGGCTGCGCCCTCGTCCTCCCAAGTGGAGTCCGTCCTCGCCGCGGGAATGAAATATTTGGGCACGCCGTACGAATTCGGCTCGGACCGGAACGATACGTCGACGTTCGACTGTTCCGACTTCGTCAGACAAGCCTTCAAAGACGCGCTGGGCATTACGCTGCCGGCCGATTCCCGCGGCCAGGGCTCCTATGTCCGCAGCAAGTCGCAGGTGACGACCGACTGGAAGCAGCTAAAGCGCGGAGACCTGATGTTTTTTATGGATTACAAAGGGACAAGCCCCTCGAATTACGCTTCCAAAAGCCCGTTCGGCACAAGAATCTCGCATGTCGGCATTTATTTGGGCGACGGGCAAATTTTGCACACCTATTCGCAAAAATCGGGAGGGGTGCGCATCGATTCGATCGCCGGCAAGCACTGGGAGTACCGTTTCCTCTTCGGGGGCAGCGCGTTATAATTCGGCACGGTTTTGCGAATTGCAATCCCGCTTGACCGGCTCGGCGGGGCGGCTGCCCGGTTTAGTTGCCGTTTAGGCACTTAAATCGGGGGTGCACGCGAAAGCGGGCTATGCAGTTGCTGTTGTGGCAATTGCAGAGCTGATCGATCGGCTCGGCGGGGCGGATGTCCGGTTTAGTTGCCGTTTAGGCACTTAAATCGGGGGTGCGGGCGAAAACGGGCTATGCAGTTGCTGTTATGGCAATTGCATAGCCGCTCGACCGGATCGGCGTGCTCGACCCCGGCGGACCGGATGCGCGGGGCTGTGTCAAACGGCCATTTTCGAAATTTGAAAAGCTTTCGTATTTCCCCCGCTTTTGATAGGCAACAAACGAACCTCCAAACCCGCGCTTTGGCCGTGGTTTTGGAGGTTCGTTTCTTAAGGGCCGGGATTTCGGACGGCCGGGCAACCGCATCGTCCGGCGGCTCGGACACAACAATACTTTTCCGCTTCAGCCGGCCCTTCAGGCAAGGGCAGGCGACGGGCAAACGCTCGGACGCGGACAGACGGACAGAGCGGACAGACGGACAGAGCGGACAGACCGGACAGAGCCGGCGGAAGACCGGAACTCGGCTTACTCCAACAGGGCCAGAATCGCCTCCGAGCACCTGGCCGGATTATACTCGGCATTCCGCAGCGCAAGCAGCGTATCGCGATGCTGACCGGCCGCGTAGGGCTCCTGAATCAGCCGGAACCAGCGGTCGATCGTCTCGGTGGACGTAAGCGCTTCGCCGAACCCGTGGGTGACGAAGTAGTCGAGGTTTTCCTCCTCCTGTCCGGGGATCGGCTCGTAGAACAGCATGGGAATGCCTTTGGCCATCCCTTCGGTGCAGGTCATGCCGCCGGGCTTGGTGACCAGAAGATCGGAGACGTCCATCAGCTTGCTGATCTCCTTGGTGAAGCCGAGCACCTTGATGTTCGGATGCTGGAACTTCGGATCCTCAAGCAGCTTCTCGCGCGCTTTTTCGTTGCTGCCCACGCAAAGGATCAGCTGGACTTTGTCGGCGTAGGAGGTCATGTACTCGACCATTTGCTCGGAATACATCAGCCCCCATCCGCCGCCCATAATGAGGACGGTCGGCATGTCGGCAAGCCCGAACTGCGTCAGAATTTCGGCGCGGTCATGCGGATGCCAGAAATTCGGGTGCACCGGGATGCCGGTCACTTCGATCTTGCCGGGCGGAATGCCGCGGGCGATCAGCTTGTTCCGGACGGTAGATGTGCTGACCAGATACATGTCCACCTCCGGGTTCACCCAGGTGGCGTGCGCATCGTAGTCGGTGATGACCGTGCACAAGGGCACGTCCAGGCCGAGACGCTTCAGCCGGCTGACCACCGCATTGGGAAACGGATGCGTGCACACGATGATGTCCGGCTTAAGCTGCTCGATGACATCGGAAACATGATTGTAAAACAACCGGTGCAGGGCGAACCTCTTCATCCGGTTCAGCGATTTGTCGTAGTGATTGCGGTAAAGCTTGCCGACAAGCTTGGGTCTGCTGCTGACGGTTTTGCGGTATGCGGACAAAATCAGCGGCCCGATAACCGGGTTCAGAAACGTCCCCAGCTCGATGACCTTCGTCTGCACGCGGGGAGACAGTTGGCGGAGCCCGACCGAAAGCGCGTGCGCCGCTTGGGTATGACCGGTGCCGAAACCTTCGGAAAGCAGCAGAACTCGTTTTTTACGCATCGTAAACATTCCTCCACTTTACCTACTTTCCATATTACGCGGTTATCGGACTCGGGACAAGTGCGCCCGAACGCGAATGGGCATTCGCCCGGATTCGCTCCGAAATTTTCCAGGCAATCGTGCGTTGCGGCCGCCGGCGGTGTACAATTTCGGTGTAGGCACGAATCCGTTTTTTTCAGGGAGGAATCCGTGAATGGGCGAAACGAACCATGCAAGCGGACAAAGGGTCAAAGCGAGCTACAAAACGGGAGAATATATCGCGGAAGTCGTGGAATCGGACGGCCGCAGAACGCTTGTGCAAATCATGGCGGTGCTCCGGCATCCGTCGCAAGGGGATCTTCATCATCCCTACGATCCGGACGTCCCGATGTTCCACGAACGCCGCGCGTCCGCTTTCCGCGAGAAGGTGTGGGTGCCGTCTTCGGCCATACAGCCTTACGAAGGGGCGGTCCCGCCGTACGGAGAATCGCTGCAGACGGCGCTTGCGGCCGAGGTGGAGCGGCTCGAACGGCTGAAGCGCTGGGCGGAACGTTCGCTCGAGCTGCTTGAGGGACTCCGAAAGGAATATAAAATGTAAAGCTTGAAGATTAGCCCCGCCTGTGTTATCGTAGCCTTTAGAACGAAATGACCAATTTGTTATTTTGGTCAGTTTTTTCGGAGAGGAGGCGCACGACCGATGGTTCAAGAACGGAAGACGCCGGACCGCCGCAAGCAGGTAACCGAAGCCGCAGCCCGTTCGTTCGCCTCCTTCGGCTACAAGGCGACGACCATGGAACAGGTCGCGAAGCTGGCGAATGTCGGCAAGGGAACGATTTACACGTTCTATGCGAACAAGGAAGAGCTGTTTGAGAAGATCATGGACGATCTCATTCGCGACATGAAGAAGGTGGCGGATGAAACGCTGGACCCTTCCCTTTCCTTTGCCGACAATTTGCTGAAGGTGCTCAGCCGGGTGCTGGACTACCGGGACCGGCACGCGCTGGCCGTCAAGCTGTCCCAGGAGGTCCGGGACATCGGCACCCCGATGGCGCAGCAAGGGCTGGAAAAGATCGAGCGGGCGATCATCGGCTACATTGCCAAGCATGTGAAGCAGGCGGTCGACAAGGGGGAAATTCGGCCCTGCGATCCGGAATTGACCGCTTATATGATGCTGAAAATGTATCTGGCGCTTACGGCGGAAGGCAATCATCTGCATAAGCCGCTGACGAAGGAAAAGGTGCTGAGCAGCTTCCGGCTCTATTGTATCGAAGGGCTGGCGGTGCGCTGACGCATTCTTTTTTTGAATCAAACTGACCGGATGTCCAAATTGGTCATGTCGTATTATGGCGGATGGCGCGGTCGAGCCGCGCCGAAACAAGCAAGAAGGAGCGGGAGATGCATGGGGAAAAAGAACCCGGGAAGCGGACCTGTCAAAGCCGAGTTCAAACGGCTGCTGCGCAACCGAATGATGATGCTGTCCATCGCCGGTCTGGCGGTGATTCCGCTGCTGTACAGCGGCATGCTGATCGGGGCCTTTTGGGACCCTTACGGCAAGCTCGACCGGCTGCCGGTGGCCGTCGTGAACAAGGATGCGGGAGCTTCGATGAACGGCAAGCAGCTTCATGTCGGCGAGGATTTGATCGGCGAGCTGAAAGAGGACGACAGCTTCAAATGGACGTTTACGGAAGAGCGGGAAGCGATGAACGGACTGAAGGAACACCGGTATTCGATGGCGTTCGTCATTCCGGACGATTTCTCGCAAAAGGCGACGACGCTGAAGGACGAGGCGCCGCAGCCTGCGGCTATTCAATATTACGTGGATGACGGCTGGAACTATTTGTCCTCGCGGATCGGGGCGGAAGCTTCGGAGAAGCTCCGGAGCGACGTCGCGCAGGCGGTGACGAAGGCGTACGCCCAAGCGGTATTCGACTCGATCGGCGAAGCGGCCGACGGCTTCAGCGACGCCAGCGAAGGGGCGTCGAAGCTGGCCGACGGCGCGAAGGAAGCCGAGTCGGGCGCGGAGCGGCTGCGCGAAAATCTCGCCAAGCTGGCCAGCGGCACGCAGGATCTGGAGCAAGGGGTCGGCCAGCTCGCCGGCGGCGCGGCGAAGCTTCAGGCCGGCGCGAAGTCGGTGGCGGACGGCAGCCGGGCTTTGGCGTCCGGCGCCGCACAGCTCGCCGACGGCGGAAAGGCGCTTGCGTCCGGCGCGAAGGACGCGGAGGCGGCGGCGAACCGGCTTGCGGCGGGAGCCGATCAGCTGGCAAGCAGCGGGCAATCGCTCGCTGCCGGTGCGGAGGCCGCCAAGTCGGGCAGCGCCGACTTGGCCAAAGGCGCGGCTCAGCTGGCCGCCGGGCTGGAGCAGTATGCGGCGGCGCACGGCGGGATGGAAAGCGACGCGGCGTTCATGCAATTGCTGGCGGCGGCGAAGTCCGTCGCCGCCGGCGCCGATGAGCTCAAGCAGGGCGCGGCAAGCCTGTCGGACGGCGCGCAGCGGTTGGCGGCCGGGCAAGGGGAACTCGCGTCCGGCGCGGCGCAGCTTGCCGCCGGGCAAACCAAGCTCCGGCAAGGGGCGGAGTCGCTTGGCGGCAAGCTGGCGGAAGCATCGGCAGCGGCGTCGAAGCTGGCCGCCGGCGCGAAGTCGGTGGCGGACGGCGCCGGAACGTTGCGCAGCGGGCTGGCGCAGGCGGCCGAAGGGTTGGACGCCGTCAACGACGGCACGCTGCGGCTGGCCGACGGTTCTTCGGAGCTGAAGGGCGGATTGCTCAAGCTGGAGGACGGATCGAAAGAGCTGGCCGACAAGCTCGGAGAGGCTTCCGCGGAAGCTTCGTCCGGAGCGGGGAACGACCGGCAGGCCGAGATGTTCGCCAACCCCGTGGCCGTTCAGGAGCATAAGCTGGCCGATATTCCGAACTACGGCACCGGGATGACGCCGTATTTCCTCTCGCTCGGCCTGTATGTCGGCGTGCTGATGTCGACGGTGATTCTTCCGCTGCGGGATGCCGCCGCTACGGTAAAGAGCGGCTTCCGATGGTATCTGTCCAAGCTGCTTCTGTTTGCGCCCGTCGTGTTGATCCAGACGCTGCTGGCCGATGCGCTGCTGATTTACGGCATCGGGCTCAAGGTGCCCGATGTGCCGATGTTTGTCGCGGTTACGGCGGCCATTTCCTTAACTTTTATGACGATCGTGCAATTTTTCGTTACGCTTGCGGACAACGTCGGGCGGTTTGTCGCCGTCATTCTGCTGACGCTGCAGCTTGCGTCCAGTGCCGGCACCTATCCGGCGGAGCTGCTGCCGCAATGGCTGCAGCGGATCGGCGATTGGATGCCGATGACGCATGCGATCAAGGCGCTGCGCCTGCTTATCGCCGGCGGAGACGCCTGGGAAATCCGCGCGCAGCTTCTGGATCTCGCGGCTTACGCGGCCGTCTTTGTGGCGCTGATCGTGACGCTGTTCACAGTGCGCAGCCGCCGGCTGAGCGGGTCTTCCGGAGCCCGTTACGCAGCGGCGAATTCGGCCGTCCATTCGTAAGACCGATCAAGGGACTGCTCCCCATGGAGCGGTCCTTTTTTATGTCCGGTGAGCTTCCTCGAAAATAGGGATTTGAACAGATTTTCCCTCTACTCTTCAATATTTCGATCTGCATGCCGATAAATATAGCGAATATGGACGAAAAAGTATGATTAGGAGGATTATTCTACCCGATGAACAGCAACGCGATTCAAGCGGCGCGACAGCGGCCGCGGCGTCCGGAGCGCATAACGATTCGTTGGATTGTCGCCATTTTAACCGCGGCTTTGTTGTGGGGCCAGATCGGCGGCCTTGCGGCGGCGGCGGATGAAACGATTACGGCTGTGGAATTGTCTTCCTTGCCATCCAATACGATCTACGTGAATGAAGATTCGATCGCATTGACCTTATGGGCTACGGTCAGCGGATCGACGACGAAGAAGGATGTGACGTCGGTCGCGACCTGGAGCTCTTCCAATTCCGCGGTTTCGGTCAGCGGCGGCGTCGTAAGGGCTACCGCAAGCGCCAAGAACGTCGTCATCACGGGGAAATACGCCGGCTACACGGCGTCGGTAACCGTCAATGCCGTATACCGCTACAGCTCTCTCGAGCTTCGCAAGCAAGGGGAATCGGCCAACTTGGCGGACAAGCTGGACATCCGGCTGGGCGAGTCGCTCACGCTGAAGGCGATCGGGATCGAAACGAGCGGAGGCGGCGAGACCGACGTCAGCGACGAAGCGTCCTGGACGTCGTCGAATACCGGCGTGGCCACCGTGGAAAACGGAGTGGTGACGCTGGTTGCATCCGGCGAAACGACGATTAAAGCCAGCTATCTGGGAAGGTCCGATTCGGTTAAGCTGACGGTCTCCTCCCCTTACTCGGGGTTGAAATTCGACCAAAAGGGGCCCATCGAGCTGTATGTCGGAGACGACGATTACGGCTCGCTGTCCGTTACCGCGACGCTGAAGTCCGGAGGCACCGAAGACGTCACGTCCAAGGCGGCTTGGTCAAGCAGCGACACGGGCGTCGTGAAGGTTGACGAGAACGGGGTCGTGACCGTCGTCGGGGCCGGTACGGCCGAAATCAAGGCGACGTACCTGGGCGTGTCCGCCACGATTACGTTTGTCGTGCGCACGCCGTACGAAGCGCTTCGCATCACACCGGAGAAAAATTTGAAAATTCCTCTGCAGGGCGGGCCGAAGGAGATCAGCGCTTACGTGCTGAACGGCCTTGACTCCAAAACCGACGTTACCGCCGAAGCCGCTTGGACCTCATCGAATCTGATGGCGGCTACGGTCGACATTTCCGGCGGCAAAGCTTATGTGACGCCGAAGAGCGCGGGTACGACGACGATTACGGCCTCTTACAAAGGGCTGACCCGGACGCTGAACGTCACCGTGTATCCGACCATTACGGAGCTGACGATCGGCAAGGAGCGCATCGATACGTACGCGGACGAAACCGGCACGCTGCCTTCCGTCAGCGGTACGGCGCTCTCCGGCGACACGATCGACATCAGCGATGCGGTCACCTGGACAAGCTCCGACGATTCGGTCGTCTCCGTCAAAGACGGCAAATGGACCGCGCGGGCAACGGGCACGGCAACGCTGACGGCCACGATTCGGAACGGCAGCGGTGAAGAGCTGTCGGGCACGGTCGAAGTCGTCGTCAACAAGAAAGTGCATCTGCTGCTTCCGGAAACCGATTCGCTGAGCCTGATCATCGGCAAGGAAACGCCTTTCCCGGCCATCACGGCGGTCTATGACAACGGAGACGAGGAGGTCGTGACCGACAAGGTGAAATGGACGTCTTCGTCCGTCAACCTGCTGGTGAAAGACGGTACCTGGAAAGGACTTGCGCCCGCGAAGGCGACGCTGACCGGCACCTACCTGAACGCAACCGTGAAAATATCCGTTACCGTCGAAGAGGAGTTCGTCTCCTTTACGATCGATCCGGCCAGCATCGACCTGACGCTTAAAAAATCGAAGAGCATCAAGGTGACGGGCAAAACGAAGAGCGGCAAAAAGGTTTCGATCGCCTCCCGCATCGAATGGACGCCGTCCGACGAAAGCCTTGTCAGCGTGAACGGCACCAGCGTCAAGGGGCTCGCCGAAGGCAGCGGCAAGATCACGGGCTCGATTCAGGGCAAAACGCTGTCCATCCCGTTTACGGTCAAGGCCAAGCTGACCAAGCTCACCGCCTCCGATTCGCCGCTTACGCTTGCGCCGGGAGCAAGCTCGACGGTCAAGCTGACGGCGGTTTATGAAAACGGCAAGACCGCGGACGTGACGTCGCTCGCCGCATGGACCGCAAGCAGCTCGAAGGTCGCAACCGTATCCTCCTCCGGCGTCGTGACGGCCGTCGCCAAAGGCAGCACGACCATCAAGGCGCAATTCGAAGGCAAAACGGTGACGATCCGCGTCAAAGTCGGCAAATAAAAGTCTATTCATATTATCCGGCCCATGAAAGACGGGACGAAGCAGGTACCTAAGCGGGTACGCTTCGTCCCGTTTCTTTTTGGCCGTGCGCATCTAGCTTCACGCGCGACGTACGCGACGTATGGGAACAAGACCAAGGGTAGGAAAAATCCGGCTGGTTATACTATGGGCATCAAGCGGGATCAGGAATGGATGAATACGGTATACAGCTTCGGACGATAAACGACCTGGCAGTCCAATCCGCTTGCGATGGCGGCGAGTGGGACGTACGTTTTCCGCTCGCTGCCCGCCTTCTCCAAATAAGCCGGCGCGGCAAGCGGCTTCTCGGCTCCGTCAACGCGAAGCGTCTTCGAGCCGATCGCGATGGCGACCTCCCGGCCGTTCTTGCGGAACAGCGCCGTCTTCGTTTTGCCGTCCCACGACACCTGCGCCCCCGTTGCGTCGGCGATGTCGCGGAGCGGCAGAAACGTGGCGCCGCCGCGCAGCTTTGGCTTGTAGGCCGTAACAAGCGGCTTGCCGTCGACGTAAATGGCGGGAGCGGCCGGCGAAGCGGCGGTTCCCCTGTCCGCCGGAACCAGCTTGACGTAAGCGTTCCAGGCGGTTTTGGCAAAGGCTTCGGCAATGGCGTTATAGCCGTTTTGGTTCGGATGGACGTCCTGGTCCGCAAACATGTGCGTCATCGAAAGCTCGTAGCCGGCAAAAGCCGAGCCGATGTGTACGATGCGCAGCGGTATGCCTTCGGCCTGAAGCTTGGCGGCAAGCGCGTCCAGATCGGCGGAAAGCTGGCCGACGGAGCCGGTCAGCAAGTCGTACAGATCCGCGTTCGTCTGCCGGGGAAAAGGCAAATATTGATCGGACAATTCAATGGAAGCGTTCGGAGCGAGCGCATGGACGAGCCGGACGGCCGTTTCTGCATGTTCTGCATAATTATTCAGAATCGTTTCAATATCCGCTTTCAAGGTTTGTTCAGCTTCTTCCGCGGGCATGGCGAGAACGCCGCGGATGAAGCCGAGAAAATCGTTTCCGCCGATCGTGATGGCGACAAGATCCGCTGCCGCCAGGTCGGCCAGCAATTCCGGTCCTTTGGCCGCAACCGTCTCCGCCTGCCGGGAAATCCGCGGATCGCCGTATGCGGAGAAGTCCTGCAGCGCCGAAGCCGGGAGCGATTTCCGTTCGGCGGCTCCTTGAAGCTGGCGGATCAACCCTTCGGTCCGCAGGCCCAGGATCGCGTAGTTGGCAAGTTCCGCCCGCCCGCGCAGCAGCGCTTGTTCGTACAGCCGGTCCGCGTAGCCGTACAGGTCGGACTCGGCCGCCGCGCCGGGCTCGTAGCCGACGCCGATCGAGTCGCCGAGCACGACGATCCGGTAAGCGTCCGGGGCGTCGGCGCCAATCGCGGCCGGCGGCGGCGTTTCCGCCGGCGAAGCGCCGGTTTCGGCGGGATGCGCCGCTTCCGGGAGCGTCCACATCAAGGTTCCCGCCAACAAAAACGCGAACAGGCCTCGAATCGCTTTTCCGCTCGGCATAAATGTTCACCCTCCTGAATAATTATTCGGCGAGTTGTCTATTTCTGCAAACTATTGGCGAAATATTAAATTGTCATTTCCCGAACGCTGGTGTTAAAATAACATAATAATAAAAGAACCATTGTGAGTCGGGGCGGATTCCAGGCTTGCCGGTCGGCGAAGCTCTTAAGGAATGCAATGTTCGGAGCCAAAGAACGGTCGGCATGTTTTTATTGTACCAGACTATGCGGTGGAGGGCAGCAGGTTTGGAACGGTTCGCCAAGGGAAGCGGCGGCGGCCGCGCGTTCCGTTGCCGGATCGTGTCCGTCAAGTCCAGCCATTGGAGTCGGTGCTGCCAACGCGTTCTATTCCTTCCTCTTCCAGATTTTCTCCTATAGAAAGGATGCGTAAAAATGAAAGAGCTCGTTAACGGATTGCCTCCGAAACAGGGGATGTATGATCCGCAATACGAACGGGATGCCTGCGGCATGGGCTTTGTCGCCCATATCAAAGGCCGCAAATCGCACGATATCATCGAGCAGGCGCTGACTCTGCTTATCAATATGGAGCATCGGGGCGGACAAGGCAGTGAACCGAATTCCGGGGACGGCGCGGGCCTCATGATGCAAATTCCTCACAAATTCCTTCAGCGGGAGACGGCCAAACTCGGGTTCAAGCTTCCCGAAGAGGGCCGCTATGCCGTCGGCATGGTCTTTATGACCCAAGACGCCGAACAGCGCGCGAAGCATGAGGAAATGTTCGCCTCCATCGTCGCGGAAGAAGGGCAGCGTCTGCTCGGCTGGCGCACGGTGCCGACGGACGACAGCATGCTCGGCATTTCCGCCAAACGGGTGAAGCCTTTTGTCCGCCAGGTGTTTATCGAGCGGGCCGAAGGGCTTGACGACGATCTGGCGTTCGAACGCAAGCTGTACGTCATTCGCAGGCTTGCCGAAAAAGCAATTCGCTATTCCGGCATCCCGGGGGGCGAAACCTTCTATTTCGCAAGCCTTTCGAGCAAAAAAATCATATACAAAGGGATGCTCACGACCGAGCAGGTCGGGCAATTCTACTCGGAGCTGCACGATCCGGACATGGAAACGGCCATCGCGCTCGTGCACTCCCGGTTCTCGACGAATACGTTCCCGAGCTGGGAGCGGGCGCATCCCTTCCATTATATGATCCACAACGGGGAGATTAACACGCTCCGCGGCAACGAAAACTGGATGCACGCCCGGCAGACGCTGTTCGAATCGGAACTGTTCGGCGACGATCTGGAGAAAGTAAAGCCGATCATCAATCACGATTTGTCCGATACCGGCAAATTCGACAACACGTTCGAGTTTTTGTACCTGTCGGGCCGCTCGCTCGCCCACTGCGCCATGATGATGGTGCCGGAGCCATGGCAGAACGACGAGTACATGGACGACGACAAACGGGCCTTCTACGAATATCACAGCACGCTGATGGAGCCCTGGGACGGTCCGGCCGCGATGGGCTTTACGGACGGCGTGCAGATCGGGGCCATCCTGGACCGCAACGGCTTGCGCCCGGCGCGCTATTACGTCACGAAGGACGACCTGATCATCATGGCTTCCGAAGCCGGGGTCATCGAGATTCCGCCGGAGGACATCGTGCTGAAGGACCGGCTGCGCCCGGGACGGATGCTGCTTGTCGATACGAAGGAAGGCCGGATCGTATCCGACGAGGAATTGAAGAAGAAAATCGTTTCCGAACATCCGTACCGCGAGTGGCTGAACGAACATCTCGTCGATCTGGACGAACTGCCGGATGCGCCGGAGCTTCCGGAAGAAGACCACGACAGCGTTCGGCAGCGCCAGCAGGCGTTCGGCTATACGTTTGAAGATGTCCGTAAAATCATCGAGCCGATGGCGACAAGCGGCGTCGAACCGCTGGCGTCGATGGGCTACGACGCGCCGCTCGCCGTGCTGTCGGAGCGTCCGCAGCGGTTGTTCAACTACTTCAAGCAGCTGTTCGCGCAGGTGACGAACCCGCCGATCGACGCGATCCGGGAGGAAATCGTAACCTCCACCTACACGACGATCGGACCGGAACGCAACTTGCTCAAGCCGGAGCCGGAAAGCTGCCGCCACATCCGCCTCGCGTCGCCGATCTTGTCGAACGAGGATTTCGCGAAGCTGCGCCATGTGCGCCGGCCGGGCTTCAAATCGATCACGCTGCCGATCTTCTTCCCGGCGGACGAAGGAGAAGAAGGGCTGCGCAACGCGCTGAAGCTTCTGTGCGAGGCGGCCGACCGCGTCATCGAGCACGGGCACAACATTCTGATTCTTTCGGACCGCGGCATCGACGAAGACAACGCGGCGATTCCGTCGCTGCTGGCCGTCTCCGCCGTCCACCATCACCTGATTCGTCAGGGAACGCGGACGAAAGTCAGCATTTTGCTCGAATCGGGCGAACCGCGCGAGGTGCATCATTTCGCGCTGCTGATCGGCTACGGCGCCAGCGCCGTCAACCCGTATCTGGCGTTCGAGACGCTGGACGATCTGATTCGCCAAGGCCGGCTGAAGAACATCTCGCACGAGAAAGCCGTCAAAAATTATTTGAAAGCCGCCAACAAAGGCGTCGTCAAAGTCCTCTCCAAAATGGGGATTTCGACGATCCAGTCTTACCGCGGCGCGCAAATCTTCGAAGCGATCGGGCTCAAGGAAGACGTGATCGACCAATACTTCACCTGGACGCCGTCCAGGATCGGGGGCATTGGCCTGGACACGATCGCCGAAGAGGCGCTCAAGCCGCACCGGAGAGCGTTCGCCAAACGGGAAGGCGCCGAGCTCGAGCTCGACTCCGGCGGCGACTATCAATGGCGCAAAGACGGGGAAGACCATCTGTTTAATCCGAAGACGATTCATACGCTGCAGATGGCGACCCGCGCCAACGATTACCAGCTTTACAAGAAATATTCCGCCCTCGTTCAGGGCGAATACGAAGAGATCCGCACGCTCCGCTCGCTGCTGGACTTCAAGTTCGACCAGCCGCCGGTGCCGCTCGAGGAAGTCGAACCGGTCGAATCGATCTTCAAGCGGTTCAAGACGGGCGCGATGTCGTTCGGATCGATCAGCAAGGAAGCGCACGAGTCGCTTGCCATCGCGATGAACCGCATCGGCGGCAAGTCGAACTCCGGCGAAGGCGGCGAAGACCCGGCGCGTTACATTCCGGACGCCAACGGCGATTCCCGCCGCAGCGCGATCAAGCAGGTCGCTTCGGGACGCTTCGGCGTCACGAGCCATTACCTGTCCAACGCGGATGAAATCCAGATCAAGATGGCGCAGGGCGCCAAGCCGGGCGAAGGCGGCCAGCTGATGGGCCGCAAGGTGTACCCGTGGGTGGCCGAGGTTCGCGGCACGACTCCCGGCGTAGGACTCATCTCGCCGCCGCCTCACCACGATATCTATTCGATCGAGGATTTGGCCGAGCTGATCCACGACCTGAAAAACGCCAACCCGAATGCCCGCATCAACGTCAAGCTGGTGTCGGAGGTAGGCGTCGGCACGATTGCCGCAGGGGTGGCCAAAGGCCGGGCCGACGTCATCCTGATCAGCGGCTACGACGGCGGCACCGGCGCTTCGCCGATCGGCTCGATCCGCCACGCGGGCTTGCCGTGGGAACTCGGCCTTGCCGAAACGCATCAGACGCTGATCCTGAACAACCTGCGCGACCGCGTCGTGGTTGAAACGGACGGCAAGATGATGACCGGCCGCGATGTCGCGATCGCCGCGCTGCTCGGCGCCGAGGAATTCGGCTTCTCGACGGCTCCGCTCGTCGTGCTCGGCTGCGTCATGATGCGCGTCTGCCAGTTGGATACGTGTCCGGTCGGCGTCGCCACGCAAAATCCGGAACTGCGCAAGAAGTTCATGGGCGACCCGGAATACGTCGTCAATTATATGCGCTTCGTGGCGGAAGAGCTGCGGGAGATCATGGCCCAGCTCGGCTTCCGGACGGTCGAGGAGATGGTCGGACGCACCGACCGCCTCGATACGAAAAAGGCGATTTCCCACTACAAGGCGAAAGGCGTCGATCTGACTCCGCTGCTGCATATGCCGGAGCTGCCGGAAGGCTCGTACCGCTACAACGTCAAGCAGCAGAATCACGGTCTGGAAGAGTCGCTCGACATGCAGCAATTGCTTAAGGCGGCCGCGCCGGCGATCGAGCGCGGGGAGCGCGTCGAGGGCACGTTCAAGATCAAGAATACGAACCGCGTCGTCGGGACGCTCGTCGGCCACGAGGTAACCAAGAAGCACGGCAAGGACGGCCTGCCGGAGGATACGATCCGCTTCCACTTCGTCGGTACCGCCGGCCAAAGCTTCGGCGCTTTCATTCCGAAGGGCATGACGCTGACGCTGGAGGGCGACGCGAACGACTACATCGGCAAAGGGCTGTCCGGCGGGAAGATTGCCGTCTATCCGTCGCCGAAGGCAACCTTCAAAGCCGAAGAGAACATTATCGTCGGCAACACCGCCTTCTACGGGGCGACGAGCGGCGAAGCCTACATCCGCGGCGTTGCGGGCGAACGGTTTGCCGTTCGGAACAGCGGCGGCAAGATCGTCGTCGAAGGCGTGGGCGACCACGGCTGCGAATATATGACCGGCGGGCGCGTCGTTGTTCTCGGCAAAACGGGCCGCAACTTCGCGGCGGGCATGTCGGGCGGCATCGCTTATGTCATCGACTGGGACGGCGACTTCTTCAAGCGCTGCAACTTCGAGATGATTTTGCTCGAAACCCTGGAGGATGAAAAAGAGATTGCCGAGGTGCGCGGCATGATCGAGAAGCACGTGCAATATACGGGCAGCGAGCTCGGGGAGCGCGTGCTGAAGGAATGGACGGAATTCCTGCCGCGGTTTGTCAAGGTGATTCCGAAAGACTACAAGCGGATGATGGAACAAATCGCCAAAGTCGAAGCCCAAGGATTGAGCGGGGAACAGGCCATGCTGGCCGCGTTCGAAGCGAATATGCGGGATTTGGCCCGTGTGGGCGGCAACTGATTCAGACTAGCGATCGGTTGGGGGAATTTTTCCTCCGCCGATCGCTTTTTTTATGGAATGGAAACGGAATCATCGGGCTGCCCCTTTGCGAGGCAGATTCGACAAAAAAACTTGGAAAAAAAGCCGATGCCGGATAGGCGGTTCGACAGCCTCTGCGTTGCAAGTCTTTTATACTGGCTTTAATGCTTGGGATTCTGCCAGCCAAAGAGAGGGTACCCGGTGTGAAGAAGGATGACATTCTGCGCATATGCCTCGGGAAGGAGCGGAAAAAAATTACGCTTGACATCCGGAAGGTACTGGAACAGCTAGGGATTGAACGGGAAAAATGGCCGGAAGAATGGTTCGGCAAATCGCCGATGAAGCCATAGATCGAAGTTCTGAAGCCCGACAGGCCCCAAAGCCGGGTTCAAGCGAAAAACCTCCACGATGGCCGCTTGCGCGTCCGGCCCGATCGCGGAGGTTTTGATCTGCCGGAGAGGTCCGCTTCGCCTTTTCAGCTCATCGATCGTTCGGCCCGAATGAAGGCGATGAAGCGCCTGGCTTCCTCGGGGGTCAGCTTTCGTCCGTCGACCGTCAATTCGAACCGGTCCAGAACGTCGCTTGTCAGTTCGAGCTGCGAGACGAATTCGCGCACATCCCCGTCTACAATCATGTCCGGTCTGTTCGTCCGACCGACCAGATAATCTATCGATACGCCAAACAAATCCGCGATTTTAGCCAACGTTTCCGTATCCGGTTCTCTCCGGTTTTTCTCGTAATGGGATAAGGCGGCTCGCGAAATGCCGAGGGAAGAGGAGAGTTCTTCTTGAGTCCAACCGCGTTGATCTCGCAAAAATGCGATGCGGTTTCCGGTTTTCATCGTATTCCCTCCAAAGAGAGTCGTTTGATTATCATCATAATATGTAAATGAATGGTTTGCATTCTATGATACAAAACGTATCATACCGCCGAATCCGAAATCCTCTCGAAATAGCCGATGGATACGACGTTGTCGGTTTTAACCCTCTATATTAAGGGGTGATTGCCAAAAATTCCTTGATACGATCCCTCTCGTATCCTATCGTTATGCCGTAATAGATACGAATTGTATCATAATGAAAATGTCCTCGGCGCGGCCCGCAAGATGAAGGGCTAAACCGTGCCGGGGCAGGTTGCGTTCAGAAAGGGGAAAGGGGTTATGGGGCAAGACCGGTCGGAACCGGCTTTTTCGAGACGGCGGCATGTGCGCCTTCGGCTTCCCGAAGGAAGCCTTGCCCGCATACGCATTCTTGCCGTTCACAACGCCCGGACGCCGTCTGCGTACGGCGGAGCCAGGCTAATTAATATAAGCGAAGGCGGCTGCTGCTTTGCAAGCGGGCTCCGCTTTCCGGTGCATCCCGCCCTGGTGCTGGAAGTGCAGTTGGCAGAGGGGGAAATAGAGGCCGCGCTCGCGGGCAAAATCGTTTGGCGGCATGCGGAGAACGGCGGGTATCGCTACGGCATGCAATTCGAGCTGTGCCCCAAGGACCGCTTCAGACTGGCCCGCTTGCTGAACGGCCTGCTGATGCGATTGTGTCCCGGCCAGGCTCGCATCCATGCCCTTTACCGCTGGATGTCCGGCCGTGCCTGGGGTGCCGGAGGGGATGAGCGCGTTAACGGCCGCTTTTTGGCGGAGCGAATCTAAAATTAGCCTAAAGACCGACAATTTTAGCCCCAAGTCTAGTGACCGTTGTTATAATTTGTATTAGTTTATTAGGTGTTTGCTATAAGGTATTGGATGAATGGAGGGGGAAGTCATGTCGCAGGCACCTATAGTCCGGCTGCAGGAAGTGACCAAGCGGATCGGCAGCAGGACGATTATCGACCGGGTGTCCCTGGATGTGCAGCCGGGGGAAGTGTTCGGGTTTCTCGGACCGAACGGCTCCGGCAAGACGACGACCATCCGGATGATGGTCGGGCTGATGTCGCTGACTTCGGGAGATATTACGATTGCCGGCCATAGCGTCAAAACCGCGTTTCGGCAGGCCATTTCCCGCGTCGGCGCGATTGTGGAAAATCCGGAAATGTACAAATTTTTGACCGGGTATCAAAACCTGGTGCATTTCGCCCGCATGAATCCGGCCATTACGAAAGCGAGAATCGACGAAGTGGTGGAATTGGTCGGGCTCCAGAAGCGGATTCACGACAAGGTGAAAAAATACTCGCTCGGCATGCGCCAGCGTCTCGGCGTCGCGCAGGCGATCCTTCACCGTCCGTCGCTGCTGGTGCTGGACGAGCCGACCAACGGGCTGGACCCGGCCGGCATCCGGGAGCTCCGCGATTATTTGCGCCTCCTGGCCAGGGAAGAAGGAACGGCCGTGTTCGTATCGAGCCATCTGCTGTCGGAGATGGAGCTGATGTGCGACCGCGTCGCGATTTTGCAACAAGGAAAGCTCATCGACATCCGTTCCATCGGCGCTCAGACCGAATCGTCGAGCGCGGCGGAGGAAGTGCTGTTCGAGGTCGATCAACCCGATGCGGCGCTGGGCATTCTCGAAGGACAGGGAGCCGGCCGCATTGTGGACGGATTGCTGACCATAACGGCGGACCGCGATCTGACGGCGGCCGTAAACCGCCGGCTGGTCGAAGCCGGCATCCGCGTGTACGGCATCCGCAAAAAGACGAAATCGCTGGAGGACCAATTCCTCGAAGTGACGGGGAGTGATACGATTGGCTGACTTTTGGAAGCTGGTTCAAAACGAAAACATGAAAATTTACCGCCGGCCCCGAACCTGGATTATGTTTGGCTTCGTTGTGCTGGTGCCCGTTCTGATCAGCGTGCTGGTCGCGGTTATGGACGGGACGGATTCCATGAACAACTGGGAGCTGATGCGGCTCGAGTCGTCCATCGTCTTTCAGCTCATCACGGTCTTTGCCGTCGTGAAGGCGGCCGACTCCGTCGCGGGCGAGTTCACGTGGGGGACGATCAAGCTGCTGCTGATCCGGCCCTGGAGCCGTTCGTCGATCCTGCTGTCCAAATATATTTCCGTGCTTCTGTTCTCGCTGCTGTTTATTGCCGTCTGCTTTGCGGTTACCTTTACCGTGAATGTGGCGATTTTCGGGTACGACGCTTCGCCGAAAGGGCTCATTCCGGAAACGTCTCCGCTTGCCGGCGGTTCGCCCTGGACCTACATGGGAGCGTCCTACTTGCTGCTGTTCGTCTCCCAGATCGTCATCGTGACGTTCGGGTTTATGTTTTCGGCTGCGTTTCGCAGCAGCGGCTTGGCCATCGGTTTGTCGATTTTCCTGCTGCTGTCGGGAAGCCTGATCAGCGGGCTGCTTTCCTTGACGGGCAAAGCCTGGATCAAGTTCGTCTTGTTCCCCCATCTGCAGCTTATGAGCTATTTGGACTCGGGAACCGGCCCGCTGCCGAACCATCCGACGACGCTCGGCTTCTCGCTTGCCGTGCTGGCCGTCTACTTTGTGCTGTTTAATCTCGTTTCCTGGACCGTGTTCTGCAAACGGGACGTGGCGGGCTAACCGGCGGAGCCTTGGGCCGAAAGGGCGGTTCCGGCCGGCCGTGCACCGGGCCGCTCAACCGGCGGGCGCACGCCAATAACGGAACGGAGCGGCGCGAACCATCCGAGACCTGCCTGCAGGTTTCGCGGATGTCGTTCGCGTCTTGCTCCGTTCTTTTTTTCTGCGGCGCGTTCAAGCAGCACCCGGCTTCAATCGGTTGAACCGGCGTAGCCGTCGGCTTCAAGGCGGGAACAGGCGGGAATTCCGCGCGTTGAAGCCGGCTCGCAACGGGAGCTCCGCCAGGAGGGGGCCGTCTAGGGCGATTGGGGTATGTGCGGTAGTGCTCAGCCTCCAAGTAGTCCGTCCATTGCGCTACATCGCCCCGAATGGCTTTGTGCAGATCCCGGCTCCCAACAAACAAAAATATTACAAATAAAGCACAAGATCGCATCCTTCTTCGGCTTTCTGTAAGCGCTTAAAATGAATAAGCGAATACGAAACGCAAGGGGTGAAAGAACGGATGGGCGCTCTCCTTCCCAAGTTGAAGGCGATTGCCGTGCGGATCGATCGCGCGATTGAAGCCGTCGCGGTCAGCCTGGTCGCGTTGATGACGATCATCGTCACGATGCAGGTCGTGACGCGCAAAGTGTTCAACTTTGTGTTTTTCTGGTCGGAAGAAATTACATTGCTGCTGTTGATCTGGTTTTCGTTTTTGGGAATTGCAATCGGTTTCAGGGACAATCTGCACATTGCGATGGATTCTTTCTCCAAGCTGTTGCCCAAATGGTTCAATCGGGTGCTGGATGCGTTTATCGCGCTTTGCAATTTTGGCTTCGGCCTGTTTCTCATCATCTACGGCTGGCAGTTTACGGAGCTGATGAGCAACAACCGAATGACGGCAACCGAGTGGCCGAGCAGCGTCATGTACGTCATTATGCCGATTACGGGCGTGATGGTCAGCTGCTACTCCATCCTCCATCTTTTCCGAGTCGATACCGTGCAGCATAAAGAACTGGACGAGGAGACGGTTGAATGAGCGCGACGGTTTCCATTATGATTCTGCTTGCGAGCTTCGTCATCTTGATTTTGCTGCGCTTTCCGATCGCCATGGTGCTGGCGCTGTCGTCGCTGCTCACGGCCTTTACGCTGGATTTGCCGCTGGCCGTTATCGGGCAGCGGATGGTGCAGGGGCTGAATTCCTACTCGCTGCTGGCGATTCCGTTTTTTATTCTGGCGGGCCAGATTATGAGCGAAGGCAAGCTGGCCATGCGGCTGGTCAACCTGGCGCAGCTGCTCGTCGGCGCCGTGCGAGGCGGCCTTGCGCTGGTCAACTGCGTAGCTTGCATGCTGTTCGGGAACATCAGCGGCTCCGCCGCGGCAGACGCTTCTTCGGTAGGCTCCGTCTTGATTCCGTCGATGAAGCGGAAAAAATACGATGCCGATTTTTCGGTCGCGGTCACATCCGCGGCAGCGATTCAAGGCGTCGTGATGCCGCCGAGCCACAACATGATTTTGTATGCGCTTGCAGCGGGCGGCGTGTCGATTTCGAGTCTGTTTCTCGCGGGAATCGTGCCGTGCCTGATCTTGCTGGCATCGCTGCTCATTACGACCTATTTCATCGCCAAGAAACGGGGATACCCGAAGGGCGAGCCGGTCAAGTTGAAAGAAGTGCCCAAGATTATCGCCGACGGGTTCCTGTCCATGTTTACGGCCGTCATTATTTTGGGCGGCATCTTCTCCGGCTGGTTTACGGCGACGGAATCGGGGGCGATCGCTTGCGTGTACGCGTTTATCCTGACGTTCTTCGTATACCGGGATCTTCCGCTGAAGCATGTGAAGGTCATCTTTTTGAAAACCTTCCGCACCGTCTCGATGGTTTTGTTTTTGATCGCGGCTTCCAACGCTTTTGCCTGGGTTTTGACCTATTTGAAAATTCCGGCCCTCATCACGGACGGGTTGCTGAGCATTTCGGACAATCCGGTCATGATTTTGCTGATCATCAACATCCTGCTGCTGATTCTCGGCGCGCCGCTCGATATGGGACCGCTCATTCTGATCATGACGCCGATTCTGTACCCGGTGGTGACCTCGCTCGGCATGGACCCGGTCCACTTCGGCATCGTGCTGATTCTGAACCTGGGCATCGGCCTGATCACCCCGCCGGTCGGCACCGTATTGTTCGTCGGCTGCGCCATCGGCAAAGTCAGCATCGAGGCGGCAACGAAGCGGCTCATTCCGTACTTCCTCGTCATGGTCGCCGTGTTGATGGTGATTACATACGTGCCGCAAATTTCGCTGTGGCTGCCGAATCTGGTGAACGGGTCGTAAGACCGATACACAAAGGAAAGGGGAATCCGGCATGAACAAAAACAAGAACAAACGTTGGGGCATGATCGCAATGGCGCTCACGGCCGTGCTGCTGATGGGAGGCTGCGGTTCGGGAGGCGGAAAAGCGGGAGACGGTTCCGTGCAGCCGAGCGGGCCGGAAGCCGGCGGAAGCGACGGTCCGACGTATTCGTTCCGTCTGGCGGAGGCCCATCCGGCGGACTACCCGACGACCAAGGGCGATATGAAGTTTGCCGAGCTGGTCAAGGAGCGGACGAACGGCCGCATCACGATCGACGTCTTCCCGTCGGCGCAGTTGGGCGAAGAAAAGGCGGTCATCGAGCAGGTACAGCTCGGCGCCATCGAATTCACCCGCGTCAGCACCGGTCCGATGGCGGAATTCAACAAAGATTTCGGCGTCTTCAGCCTTCCCTACATCTTCGACAGCGACGAGCATGTCTGGAATTTCCTGTTGGGCGAAACGGGCATGAGCATGCTGGACGGCCTGCAATCTTCCGGTTTGCAGGGTCTCGGGTGGTACTCTTCGGGTTCCCGGAGCTTCTATTCCGCCAAGCCGCTGAAAAGCATCGACGATCTTAAAGGCAAGAAGATCCGCGTTCAGGAGAACAAGCTCAATCTGGCCATTATGGACGCCCTCGGCGCCAGCGCGACGCCAATGGCTTACGGCGAAGTCTACAGCTCGCTGCAAACCGGCGTCATCGACGCGGCCGAAAACAACTATCCGAGCTACTATTCCAGCAAGCACTATGAAGTGGCGCCTTACCTGCTGCTCGATCAGCATCAGCGGGTGCCGGAAGTGCTGCTGGTCTCCAAGACGGTATGGGATAAGCTGTCCAAAGAAGATCAGGAGATTATCCGCCAGGCGGCTTTGGATTCGATCGATTATCAACGGGAAGAATGGGCGAAATACGAGAAGGAATCCGAAGAAGCCGTGCGCGCGGCCGGCGTGACCATCACCGAAGTAACCGATTTGCAGCCGTGGAAAGACGCCGTAAAACCGGTTATCGAAAGCTACCGTTCCGAATACCGCAACGTCCTGGATGCGATTGAAGCCGCGAAATAAACGGAAAGGGGAGGCGCCTGCCAGGCGTCTCTCCTTTGTGTTAAGATAAAGAACGCAAATGCAGGATAGCGGTTTCAAGGAATGCGCGGGAAAGGAGCGGGACGATCATGGCAGGACGCGTCAAGCTTTTCGTACAACGTTTTTTCCGAAAACTGCTGCTGGCCGACCGTCCCCTCATGACGAAGCTGATCGTTTATTCGACGCTGCTGGTCGTCATCCCGATGGTGTGCGTCGGGCTTATTTCGTACCGGGAAACGTCGCGAACGTTCGAAAACGAAGCCAAGCGGTACAGCTGGCAAATTATCGAGCAGGTCAAACACTACGTGGAAGAATACTTGCGCGGCTTCGAAATCAACACGCTGAAGATTGTCAACCATCCGGACGTCGTCGCCTTTTTGAAGCTGAAGTCGCTCAAGGAAGTAAGCGATGCCGACATTGTGCCCGCGGTTCGCGAAGTGCTGAAGAACTCCGCCTATTCGCAGTCCGACGTCATCAACATCACGCTCATTCTGGACCACATTCAGGTCGTCAATTCGGCGGTTCAAGAAGGCGTATCGACGGTAGATGGCATCGAGAAGGAATACTGGTTCCCCAACATCCCGGTCACGGGAAGCCCGAAGGTGTACAGCCGCGTGATCGAGTGGAACGGCAGGCAGGAGCCCGTCCTTTCGATCGTGAAGCGGATTGCCAATCCCAACACGCTGCAGCCGTTCGGGACGCTGGTCATCGACGTGAATTACAAGCGCTTGCAAGACGTTACCCGGAAGGTGAAACTGGGGGAATCCGGCAAAGGGTACCTGTTTATTTTGGACGAACAAGGGATTTACGTTTACCATCCCGACTATCGGCTGATCGGCACGAAGGCGCCTGAAGGCGTTGTGGAGGCCATGCGCAGCGAAAGCATCGGCTCCTTCGTTACGGAAGTCGGAGGGGAGAAGCAGCTGCTCACGTTCAGCCGCAGCGACTCGCTTCATTGGCAGGTGGTTACCTCCATTCCCTATTCGGAAATGATGCGAAGCAGCCGGGAAAATATCGGCTGGACGATTTTTGTCACGACGGCGATCTTTACGGTTCTGGCGCTTGTCTGCAGCGTCGGGCTCGCCGCCAGCCTGGTCCGGCCGATCAAGCGGCTTTACCGGTATATGAAGCGCGTCGAAATCGGCGACTTTAACGGCAAGGTGCCCGTCCGGTCGAAAGACGAAATCGGCATGTTGGCCAACGGGTTCAACCGCATGGTGAAACGTTTGTCCCAATTGCTGGACGAAGTGTATTTTTCCAAGTTGAACGAAACGCAATTGCATTTGCGCCAGACGGAAACGGAACTCAAAATGCTGCAGGCCCAAATCAATCCCCATTTTCTTTACAATTCGCTTGACACGATCCGCGGCATGGCGCTCGAGCACGATATCGACGAGATCGGAACGATGGCGGCGGCGCTTGCCCGGCTGCTGCGGTACAACGTGAAGGATGCCGGCCTGACCGTCACCATCCGGCAGGAAGTCGAAATCGTGGAAGTGTACTTGCGGATTCAGCAGTTTCGGTTCGAGGACAGGCTGGAAGTCCAATTCGACGTTCCGGATTGGGCGATGCGCCAGCAGATTTGCAAGTTTACCCTGCAGCCGCTCGTCGAAAACTGCATCGTTCACGGAATGGAACAAAACGCCGGCAAAACGCGCATCCGGCTGTCGGCCGCGCTGCTGGAAGACGGGCTTATGGAAGTGCGCGTATCGGACAACGGACCGGGCATCCCGGCGGACAAACTCGAGCAGCTCCGGCTCCGGTTCGACGAGGAGGAGCCCGTGCGGGAATCGCACATCGGCGTCCGAAACGTGCACCGCCGCATCCGCCACGTATTCGGAAAGCGGTGCGGACTGCGGATGGAAAGCGCGGAAGGGGAAGGAACGGAAGTCAGCGTCGTATTGCCTTACGATCCGCATCTGGGAGGAGATCGCAATGGGATACCGGCTTCTGCTGGTGGAGGATGAAAAGTGGGTTCGTACCGCGCTTCGCAAAGTGATCCAAAAGACGGAACTGCCGATTGACATCGTTCACGAGGCGGCCAACGGCATGGAGGCGGCGGATTGGCTGAAGACAAACCAAGCGGAGCTGGTGGTGACCGATATCCGCATGCCGGTGATGGACGGTCTTACGCTGCTTAAGGACATTCGGGAAAACGGCTACCCGACCGACGTGGTCATCGTCAGCGGCCACGACGATTTTATGTACGCGCAGCAAGCGCTGCGTCAAGGTGCCGTCGATTATTTGCTGAAGCCCGTCGAACTCGAGGAGCTGAAAGCATGCTTCGACGTCTGGATGCGCAAGAAAGAGCGGGCGGCTCCGCAGGATAACGGGGACGGAGACAAAGTCGCGATGGAGGAGCTGTCCCCCGTCGATCAGGTGATTCGTTATATCGAGTCGAACCAAGCGTACGATATGTCCTCGGCCGAAGCGGCGGAATGGGTTCACTTGAATCCGAGCTACTTCAGCAAGCTGTTCAGGCAGACGAAAGGGACGACCTTTACCGATTACGTCACCGCGATGCGGATGAAGGAGGCGGCCAAGCTGCTGGAAAAAACGTCGCTGCGCGTAATCGAAATCGCCGAGCGGCTCGGCTATGCGGATCAGGCTTATTTCAGCAACACGTTCAAGAAGGCGTTCGGCTGCGCGCCAAGCGATTACCGGAAACAAGCCGGGAAAAAATGAGCGCTTCGCGCCGCCGAAAGCCCGCAGCGTTATAGCTTGGAGAGCGATTGCAGCACGCGGCCGAGCGGCTGCGGCTTGCATTGGGCGATCAGATCGCCGACGGCCGACAGGCGCTGCGGCACATTCGCCAGGTGGAAGTCGGCCGGCTTTACGTCCCGCTTGATCTCCTCGCGGGTGAGCGGCGTCGACACGGGCGCGCCGGGACGCGCCCGCGGCGTGTAGGGGGCGGCTAACGTCCGGCCCGGGTGATGCTGCAAATAATCGAGATAGATGAGCGTGCCGCGGTCTTTTTTCAGCCGGGCGACGGTAAAAAGCTCGGGTCTTCGCGCCGCCAGATATTCGGAGACGAATTTGCCGAAGGCGCGTAGCTGCTCGTAGGTCGGTCCGCGCTCGATCGGCATCACGATTTGCGCGCCGGTTGCGCCGGACGTCTTCGCCACGGCCTGCAGACCGAGCGACTCGAGCAAAGTCAGCACTTCGTCCGCCGCCTCCATCAGCCGCGGCTCGACTTCGAGCGAAGGATCGATATCCAGTATCCAGCGGTCGGGCAGCGGATCGCCGATTCGTTCGCACGAAACGTGGAATTCGAGGCTGTATAGGCTGCCCAGCCAAACCAATGTGGGCAGCGAGTCGAGCACCACATAGTTGATCGACCCGTCTTTGGCCGTCCGGACGAACGGAGGGGCGGGCTGCGGACAATTTTTCTGGTAGAACGACGTCTCCCCCGCGATTCCTTCCGGGTACCGGATCGTCGTCAAATAGCGTCCCTCGCTGTGCGGCAGCATAAAAGGAGCGAGCTGCGCCAGCGTTTGCACGTAGGCGAGCTTGGTAATGCCGGACTCCGGCCATAAAAGCTTGTCGGGATGGGACACGCTTAATTCGTGTTCGCCGATTTGCAAAATCACGCGCTGCTTCATGTCCCTCTCCTTTGCGCAACCCGGTTTGCGTTCCCCGGGGATCTACCCCAGAATGTGCGCCGAAATCCGTCGTTTTATGTACGCTAAATGCCGATGAAGTCACGTTGCGCGGCGAAGCTGAATACAACAACAATAACGGGTTTGCGATTCGCCGGATTTGCGGCTGTTCGCCCGGCATTATTCGACGATGAGGAGAGGAACCCATGGACACCCCGCAGACCGCCCTCTCGCTGCTGCTCGTGTTCTGGACGGGATCGGCGCTGTTTGTCGCCCTTCACCCGAGAGCGTTCCGGGACTTGCTGCAAGGACAAAGACCGTTCAGGGAGCCCGAAGCCGCTTCATGCTTTCGCTACCGGATCGGAGGGCTGCTGTGCGCGCTGGCGGGATTTTTGCTGCTGCTGTGGCTTCTTTTTTGAGGGGCAGCGGACTCTTCGGCGCAAAACCGAATTTAGCCGCTAAAAACGGGAAATTCGGCGGCAATCGAAAAGAAGGCCGGCATCCCGCATCGCGCGGGGCGCCGGCCGTTTTGTCCCGGGCTGGTCAGCCCGTAAATTCTTGAACCCATTTGCCGTTGTAATAGGCAACGCCGATCGAAGTGAAGTTCGGGTTGAGAATGTTCGCTTTGTGGCCCGGGCTGTTCATCCAGGCGTTCATGACCTCTTGCGGGGTCCTTTGGCCGCTGGCGATATTTTCGCCGGCATAGTTAAAGGACACGCCGAATTTCTTCATCATATCGAACGGAGAACCGTAAGTGGGAGAAGTATGGCTGAAATAGTTATTGTCGTACATATCCTTGGCCTTGGCTTGAGCGACGGCCGTCAGCTTGCTGTCCGTCTTGAGCGCCTTCAGGCCCGCTTTGGCGCGTTCCTGATTGACCAGATTGATCACTTGGGCAGCATATTGCGACACGCCGACCGTCGAGCCGGAACCGGTATTGCTGCCGGATCCGCCGTTGTTCGATCCTTTGTTCCCGCTGCCTGCATTCGAGCCTGTTCCGCTGTTGCCGTTGTTTGCGCCGCCTTTATTCGAACCCGCATTTTCTTTGCCTGCATTCGTGTTCGAACCGTTATTGCCGCAGTCGAAAGAAGGCTTGGAAGGCAGCGTCGGCTTCGTCGTGACACCTTGCGGGATGCCTTGTTGAATTTGGTTGAGCAAGCGGTCGAGATCGATGCCGTAGCTGTTGGCCAGCTTCGATAGCGAATCGTATTCGAGCGCAAACGCGTACGTTTTCACTTGCACGTCGCTAGCTTTCGATGCCGCCGAAGCGCCGCCCGCGGGAACGGACAATGCCGCCGCCAGCGCGCCGGTAATCGCCAACATACCCCAACGTTTGAAACCTTGCTTAAACAAAAAGCATTCCTCCCTTTGTTTTGCCTGCGAGGTTAGCTGACGGGTTAGGGTCAAAGAGTACACCCTGCCGCGATAGCTTCAATTGCGGCTTCACCCCACAACAACTTGGTTCCCCCGCGCCTTGATCAAGGCTTCGGCTCTGGAACGCTTTTCATTCTATCAAGGATTCTGCGAGAATTCATTCTATAAATATTGGAATGGTAGAAGAGGAAAGAGCCTCCTTCACTTGTGTCACGTTGCACGCAAAAAACGACGCCGGTCCATGATTTTGCCCCCTGCCTAAGAATCGTGGTATATCCGAAAAGAAAATCGGGAGCGGCAAGCTGGCAGAGGCCGAAGTTGCCCAAGTTTCGCAGCGGCTGTTCGCTCGTTCATCGCAACCGCGGCGATAGCGTTACCGTGACTATAATCGCAACTCCGGTTACAATTGCAATTGCGTCCATACCGCAACTTCGGCCATTTATCGTAACCGGCATATGTAATCGCAACCGTAGCCAATGAGCAACCGCAGCTTATGCGTCGTATATTCCCATCGGTGACTACATACGTAACTCGGCAACGCGTTTATATTGGAAAAATCCAATCCTATTCGCCTTTCAGGCTCCGAAAGCCTGTCTATGTTGGATATATCCAGTCTTTTGGCCCGCAAAAGTCGAATCAGCGGGGTTCTTGGGCCGTTTCGTTGGAAAAAATACAACATACGTTCCGGAAGTGGGCGAAAGGAGCCGGTATCTTGCACAAAATCCAATATAGCCGCTCTGGGCATGTGAGGTACTGGACGGACTACATGGTGGGGTGAGCGGCGGGGTCGGCGGCCAAGAAGGGTACTGGACGGACTACATGGCGGGTGAGCGTCGGGATTGGCGGCCAAGAAGGGTACTGGACGGACTACATGGCGGGTGAGCGTAGGGGTCAGCGGCCAAGAAGGGTACTGGACGGACTACATGGCGGGGTGAGCGTCGGGGTCGGCGGCCAAGAAGGGTACTGGGCGGACTACATGGCGGTTGAGCACTGCGGCCGGGGGCAATGTAGGGTACTGGACGGACTACTTGGAGGTTGAGCACCGCGGCTGGAGGCAATGTAGAGTACTGGACGGACTACATAAGCTGGAGGCCTAACCCCCCGCCCCCGTGATAAAACCGCCCCTTCAAGGAGCGGTTTCTTTGGCTTTGCGTCCGCGCGTTGACCGGCGCTTGGGCGCGCCGGGCGCGTCGGCTTCCTTTCCCTTGTCCGGCGGAGCGGCTTTGACGGCTTCGAGGCTGGCCTGCAGAGCCGCCATCAGATCGATGACGTTGGTCTTCTCCGCCGCCGGAGCCGTCACCACATCCAGGCCTTGTCCCGCGACTTTGCGCTCGATCGCCTCCAGCATCGCGGCCCGGTAATCGTCCGTATATTTGGCGGGTTCGAACGGGGTGGACAATTGTTCGATGAGCAATTTGGCCATCGCCAGTTCCCGGTCGTTCACGTTCGCCTGCTGGGGCAAGTTGGGCACGGCTTGAACGGGCCGGATTTCATCGGGATAAAACATCGTTTCCATGCAGATGCAATTCTCGACCGCGCGGATTGCGGCCAGGCTGCTTTTGCTGCGGATGGCGACTTTGGCGATGCCGATTCGCCCCGAGTCGCGCATCGCTTCCAGCAGCAGGCTGTAAGCGCCGGCACCCGCCTGATCGGGCGACAGGTAGTACGTTTTTTGAAAATAAAGCGGATCGATCTCCTGCAGCGCGACAAAATCCAAAATCCGGATCGTTCGCGTATTTTCGGGCTTTATCGCCTCCAGTTCCTCATTTTCGAACAGCACGAACCGCCCTTTCTCGTATTCGTAGCCCCGCACGATTTCGTCCCACTCGGCCGGCCGCTCGCAGTGGGGGCAGCTGCGCGTATAGGAGATCGGGGTGCCGCACTCCTTGTGGATATAACGTAGATGGATGTCTTTGTCTTCGGTGGCCGTGAACATTTTGACCGGAACGTGCACGAGCCCGAAGCTGATGGCCCCTTTCCAGACCGTATGCATCTCGCTTACACTCCTTTGCTTTTCCGGGTATGCGTTGCTTCGCTGCCTATAGCGTCCCCTGAATGCATGAATTCAACCCGGCGCGGAGACATTAAGACAAGTTTTGAATTTCGATCCGGAGGGAGAATGACGATGGCGGAGCATCCAATTCACCGCGATTCCGATTATGAAGGCAAAGACGACTTCGACATGGACGTCGACCGGATGATCAACGAAGGGCTGGGCGGCGGTCAGGTGACCGAACACAACGGCTATATCGGAGACTCGACGACGGATACGATGGAGGAGGATAACCCTTAATGGACGCCCGGAGAGCTCAGGAAATTTACGAATCGAAAGAGACGATCGAGGTTCGTCTGGAAGGACGGCCGGTTTGGATCGAAAATGTCGATGAGGCAAACGGGATGGCGACCGTACGGGTCGGCTCGAATCCGCTGAACACGATGACCGTGTCGGTCGGCCGGCTGGAAGAAGGACGGGATTGACGGAAAGCCGCGCCGCCGGGGCGCCGGCTGCCGGGGAGCTTGCCCGCTTCCTGGCCGGGTCGGCTTTGCTTCCTCGCGGCAGCTTTCTCCGTAATTGTTTTTGAAAGCGCACTCTTGCAGTGTTATGATAAGGATGAACAGGCAATCTTATTTTAGAATGGAAGGGAGAGGGCAACATGGCATACGACGTCGTCATTATCGGCGGAGGACCTGCGGGCGCGAGCGCGGCTATTTTCACCTCCAAAGCGGGGAAAAAAACGCTGGTGATCGACAGCGATCAGAGCGTCACCCGGCGCGCTTGGATCGAGAACCATTACGGCGCCCCGGATATTTCCGGGCCGGATCTGGTCGAGACCGGCAAGCGGCAGGCGGCAAAGCACGGCGCGGAATTCGCGAAGGACAAGGCGGTCAAGCTGACCGCGGGCGACGGTGTCGTGAAGGTGGATACCGAAAGCGGCGCTTCCTACGAAGGCAAGCACGTGATCGTGGCGACCGGCATGTTCGCCGATTTGGCCGAGGCCAGCGGCATTCGGACGAAACCCGGCACGGAGCCGCGCATCAAGACGGTGATCGATGCCGACCCCGAAGGCCGGACCAGCCTCGCCAATGTCTGGGCGGCGGGAACCGTCGCAGGCGTCAGCATGCATACGATCATCACGGCGGGCGACGGCGCCAAAGTCGCGATCAATATCATCAGCGAGCTGAACGGCGAACGCTACGTCGATCATGACGTATTAAAACAAGCGTAAAAAACCGCTCTTTCCATATCGAAAAACAGGACGAAACCAGGGACTTTTGTCGCTGGTTTTTCTTTTGCCGATCTGTCCGCATATCCGGCTTTTGGGTTTGATTTTTAAACTTCGGCGTTTTAAGATTTAGGCATACATATGAATGGTGTAGGAGCTGCGCCTATGCATCATGACTTTGGACATTATTGCGACTTATTGGTGCTGTTCTCCGTGCTTGCAACTCTCGTTTATTCTCTGATTTCGTTTGACGTTTTGAACCGTTTCCTCGAACAAGGCAGAACGAACACGCGATTGCTGGCGATGGCCGCCATTGCGATGGGCTTGGCCGTATGGATCGCGCATGTCGCGGGCATGCTTGCGCTGCGGATGGATGTTGCGTCGGCCCGCTGCTCGCGGAATTTCGTCTTGTCCATCGTATTTCCGATTATCGCTTCTTTCGGAGCGTTGAAGTGTTTGACCGGACCGGCGTATCGCGGGCTGCGTATCGCGGCTGCCGGTCTGCTGACCGGTCTTGTCATTGCGCTCATGCACTTCGTCAGCATGGCCTCCTTGCAAATGCCTGTGCGCATCCATTACCGCGAGGCGTCGGTTGTCATTTCCTCCGTTCTGGCCTTCGGTTGTTCGTGGTTGTCTTTTCATGTGGCGTTCTCCGGACAAAACGGAAGCCGCATTCCGCTTCGGGCCAGAATGTTCGGAGCCGTTCTGCTGGGTTTTGCCATCGCATCCATGCATTACGTTTCGCTCGCCGGAGCCGGTCTCGTTCCGGCCGGCGGGTCCTCCGAAGGGCTGAGCATCCATATCCATCGCCACATGCTGGTTGCCGCAGGCGGTTTCGTCCTGTTCATCCTTGCCGCGGGGTGGACAAGCATGTATTTCGAAAAACGGCGCGCGCAACAGACGGCGGTCTATCATGAACGCCGGTTCCTCTCCCTGTTCGAGCACACTCCCCTAATGGCTGCCTGTTACGATCCCCATGCCCGCCGCGTCGTGCATGCCAATTCGGCGTTGAACCGCGGGCTCGGCTATACGGAGAAAGATTTGGCCGATATCGATCCGGAAAAGCTGATCAAGGACCGGAAGGAGCGATCCATGCTGTGCATCAGCGTGCAAAAGGCCCTTGGCCTTTCCGAGCCGCAGGAGGCGGAATTTCACGTGGCGAAAAAAAACGGCGAGGAACTGCTGATCAAGGTTACCCTTTTCACGTTGACGGATGACAACAAGCCGCTTTTGTATACCGTCGGAAGGGACATTACCGAGCAGAGGGCGACCGAGCTGGAACTGATTCGGGCGAGGCAGGCCGCGGAAAGCGCGAATCTGGCCAAAAGCCGGTTTCTCGCGACGATGAATCACGAGATTCGAACGCCGCTGAACGGGATTGTCGGCATTAACGAATTGCTGCAGGATTCCCCGATCAGCGACAGCCAGCGCGAGCTTCTGCAAATCCAGCAGAAGAGCAGCCACGCGCTGCTTCGCATTCTGAGCGACATTCTCGATTTTTCCCACATTGAACTCGACAGCATCAGCTTGCAGAAATCCATCTTCAGCCTCTCGGCATGCGTCGAGGACTGCATCCATTTGTTCGCGGTCAGCGCGAAGCAAAAAGGCATCCGCCTCGAGTACGCCATCGACAAGACCTTGCCCGACGCGCTTTACGGCGACCCGCTGCGGTTGAGGCAGGTTCTGGCCAATCTGCTCGGCAACGCCGTCAAATTTACGGATTACGGCTTCGTGCGCCTGGAGGCCGTGCGAGTCGGCGAAACGGATTCCCAAACCGAACGTTCAACGATGATCCGGTTTTCGGTCATCGATACCGGCATCGGCATCTCGCCGTCCCAACGCGACATGCTGTTTTTGCCGTTTTCCCAAATCGATGCGTCCTCCGCCGGCGCGTATGAAGGGGCGGGATTGGGACTTGCCGTCAGCAAAAATCTGGTCAAATTGATGGGAGGCGAGATTTGGATGGACGATAAGCGCACGGACGGAAGCTCGTTCCATATCCAGATTCCGTTTCAGACCGTTGCCGGATAGACGTTTCGGAACCGGAATCGACCCGCGCCGCTTTGCGCACCGAACGGTCTTTGCAACTTCGCGCTTGCCCCGATATAATAAGGACAATTATGGACCGGGGGTAATGCGGCACATGAGCGATCGTGAACACAGGGATTACCGCGGCGGCAACGGGACCGCCTTCGTTTGGCAGTCGCGGTCGGAAGCGGATACCGCCCGCTTTGCGGAGCGGCTCGCGCGGCTTTGCGGTCCGGGAACCGTGCTGGCTTTGGACGGGGATTTGGGAGCCGGCAAGACGAGGTTTGCGCAGGCTTTTGCAAGCGGTCTTGGCGTGCGCGATATCGTCAGCAGCCCTACTTTCACCATTATCAAAGAATACGAGGACGGCCGCCTGCCCTTTTACCATATGGACGTGTACCGGATTTCGCTGGAGGAGGCGGACGAGCTCGGGCTGGAGGAGTATTTCGAAGGCAACGGCGTGTCGCTCGTCGAATGGGCTTCGTTAATCGAGCCGTTACTGCCGCCCGAACGTCTGCACATCCGGCTGGAAGTGACCGGACCGACCTCGCGCGACGTCGTGGCCGAGCCGCGGGGCGAAAGGTATGCCGCCTGGTGCAGGGAACTCGGAATGCTTCCCGTCTAGGCGATGATTACAGGAAATTGTTGAGGAGGAGCCGTTCGAGTGAACAATCAGGAGCATCCCGCAAATGAACCGCTCACGGTGCTTGCGTTCGATACGTCGACTTCCGTGCTTGCCGCCGCGATCGTAAGAGACGGCAGCATTCTCGATTCCTCGGTGTCGTTGACGGAACGCAACCATGCCGTGCGAATCGCGACGGAGATTCAGTCGCTGCTTGCGCGAAACGGCATGTCCCGGGAAGAGATCGGCGCAATCGCCGCGGGACAAGGCCCCGGTTCCTATACGGGGGTAAGGATCGCCGTGACCGCGGCCAAGACGCTAGCATGGACGTGGAACAAGCCGCTCGTTGGCGTATCCAGTCTCGAAGCTTTGGCGCTGGGAGCCTGGATGGAGCTGCAGGCTGCGCCCGGAGCGGGGAGCGGGAACGAAGGCGCCGTCTGGATCGTCCCGCTGATGGACGGACGGCGCGGACAAGCTTATACTGCGCTGTTTGCGGCGCAGCCGGACGGGGGATGGACGCGAATCGAGGAGGACGGCATTCGCCTGTTCGGCGACTGGCTGAAGAAGCTGGCGCTTAAAGCGGCGGAGGGGGATGCCGGCGGCAAGCCGGCTTCGATTTTGTTCGTCGGCCAGACCGAACCGTTTGCGGAGGCCGTTGCGGCGGGCGCAGACGGATTGGCGGGGACGCGGCTTGACCTTTATCCGTACCGGATGCATGCCGGCGCGGTCGGCCTTTTGGCGGAGCGCCGGATTCGCGGCGGAGAGCGCGACGACGCGTTTGCTTTTGTTCCGAACTATACGCAGTTGGCGGAGGCGGAGGCCAAGCTGCTGGCGGCGCGGGAGGAGCGTGGACGTTAATGCTGGAAAACGGAAAGCGGGAGCGGGACGAGTTTCAGTTTCGCGCCATGACGCTGGAAGATATCGGAACGATCGCGCAGATCGAGCAGGAGACGTTTACCGCTCCGTGGACCGAAGATGCGTTTCGCAATGAGTTGACTTCCAACATGTTCGCCAAATATATGGTCATGGAGCGGGCCGGAACGATTGTCGGCTACGGAGGCATGTGGGTGATCGTGGACGAAGCCCATGTCACCAACATTGCGATCCGGGAGCCCTATCAAGGGCAGGGGCTGGGAAAGCGTCTGCTCCGCGAGCTGATGCGAACCGCGCACTGGTTCGGCGCGCGCCGGATGACGCTTGAAGTGCGGGTTTCGAACGAGCGGGCGCAGCGGCTGTACCGCCAGTTCGGCTTTGTCGCTTCCGGCATTCGTCCGGGATATTATTCGGACAACCGGGAGGACGCCATCATCATGTGGGCGGATTTGGTTCCGGACCTGGGCGCCGGAGAAGAAACCGCCGGAGCATCGGAAGGGGAAGCGCAATGACTCGGCCTTATCATCTGCTTGCCATAGAGACCAGCTGCGACGAGACATCCGCGGCCGTCGTGCGCAACGGACGGGAAGTGCTGTCCAATATCGTGTCCAGCCAAATCGACACGCACCGCCGCTTCGGCGGAGTCGTGCCGGAAATCGCCTCGCGCAAGCACGTGGAGAGCATCACCGTCATTTTGGAGGAAGCCGTAACGAAAGCCGGGATTTCGCTGAACGATGTCGACGCGGTCGCCGTTACGCAGGGACCGGGACTCGTCGGGGCGCTCTTGGTCGGCGTCGTCGCCGCAAAGAGCCTGGCGCTGGCGCTGGACGTGCCGCTCATCGGCACCCATCATATTGCCGGGCACATCTACGCCAACCGGCTTATCGGCGAAATTGAATACCCTGCCCTTGCGCTGGTCGTCTCCGGAGGGCATACGGAGCTTGTCCTGCTTGAGCGGGAAGGGAAATTCCGGATTGTCGGCCGAACGCGGGACGACGCCGTCGGCGAAGCGTACGACAAAGTGGCGCGGGCGCTGTCGTTCCCGTATCCGGGAGGGCCTCATGTCGACCGGCTGGCGCAGAGCGCGGAACAGGAAATCGAACTGCCGCGGGCCTGGCTGGAAGCGGACTCGTACGATTTCAGCTTCAGCGGCTTGAAATCCGCGGTGCTCGCCGAAATCAACCGGTGGAAAATGAAAGGCGAGGAACCGGCGTATGCGGCGCTCGCAAAAGGGTTTCAGGCGTCGGTCATCGACGTCGTCACGACGAAGGCGATGCGGGCGGCGGCCGAATTCGGCGTGCGCCAGATGCTGCTGTGCGGCGGCGTTGCCGCCAATAAGGGGCTGCGCAGCCGGCTGAGCGAGCTGTGCGCGAAGGCGGGCCTGCCCCTGCTGATCCCGCCGCTTTCGCTGTGCAGCGACAACGCCGCCATGATCGCCGCGGCCGCCGATTTGAAATGGCGCCGGGGCGAATTCACGCCGCTCGACATGCAGGCCGAGCCGCAGCTGTCGCTGGAGCGGTGGTCGGTCGCGACCTAAACCGCGGGGAGATGCGGCGGCGGTTTTCAATCCGAATATTCGCGGGCCGTCCGGACATCGGTTGTCCGGGCGGCTTTTGCTTTTGCACGGCCTCGCCGCAGCTGCTAGGAGCGCATAACGTTCGCTCCGGAACGCCCCGAATGACCGCCGGATTGCCGTGCATCTGCCGCACAATATTGCTCCGAACGGTCCCGGGCTGAACCGTCCCCGACCCGAACGGTCCCCGACTGAACAAGCCGATGTGTGCGCCTTTCGCCCGCTGGGCAAGATAGAACCGAACCGTAACCGGACGGGAGGAATCGGACATGGCGCGCAAGCCGGAAACGAGGCGGCGGGTGAAGCTGCACGGCTTCAACAATTTGACCAAGACGCTGAGCTTTAATATGTACGACATCTGCTACACCAAGACGAAAGAGGAACGCGAAGCCTACATCGAATATATCGACGAGCAGTACAATTCGGAGCGGCTGACCGGCATTTTGCGGACCGTCGCCGAGATCATCGGAGCGCACGTGCTCAACGTCGCCAAGCAGGATTACGTCCCCCAAGGGGCGAGCGTAACCGTGCTGATCTCGGAAGGGCCGGTCGTAGAGGCGCCCGCACCCCCAGAGCCATTGGATGCGCCGGCCGGCCCGCTTCCCGCCGCAGTTGTTATATCGCTGGACAAAAGCCACATTACCGTCCATACGTACCCCGAATACCACCCGGACGAAGGCATCAGCACGTTCCGCGCGGACATCGACGTTTCCACCTGCGGGGAAATTTCGCCGCTCAAGGCGCTTGGTTTTCTCATTCATTCCTTCGATACCGATATTATGACGATCGACTACCGGGTTCGGGGTTTTACAAGGGACATCAAAGGCCGCAAGCTGTTTATCGATCATGACATCACCTCCATTCAGAACTACATTCCCGACGAAGTAAAGGCCCAATACGACATGATCGACGTCAACGTTTATCAGGAGCATATTTTCCATACGAAGTGCAAGCTCCGCCAATTCGAGCTGGACAACTACCTGTTCGGGTACACGAAGGAGAAGCTGACCCCGGAAGAGCAGCGGAACATCGCAGCGCAATTGCGGGAAGAAATGGACGAAATTTTTTACGGCCAGAACATGAAGCGGAAACCGTAGGAGCGAAATCGGCAACGTCGGATACTCGGCAACAACCGCATCGAACGTTCGGAGAGCCGTCGGTCACTTTGGCCGCGAGCGGTTCGCAGACCGGCGCCCATCCGTGTCGCGTTCTGACCTGGCTCTTGGATGCGTTGCCTGATCGCCCATGCCGCCCGAGCAGTTCAGCTTGCCTCGCGTCGAACGCTCCTACGCGCATCCCCTCCACACGGCAACATGAGGACAGAGAATCCGCTATATCCCCTTTTCGGCTCCTAATCGTCTTCCTTTCGGACCGTAGATCCGTTAATGATGCCAGGACATCGCAAATCGCGTGTGTTTGAACCGAATAACGGAATCCGTGTCCTCGTCGCCTGGATTTTAGCCGTTTTAGGGCAAAATAACGGAAAGACAGTCAATTTTAATCAATCCTTGTTAAAAAAACGAATGTTTCCGCGCACTCCGAATAGGATAATAGAGACAACTTGTCCAGGAAAGGAGATGCGCCATGTCCGATTCGCAAGCCGGTCTGCGCCGCCGCGCGGCTGTTAAGTATCCGTTGGAGCTCAAAACGCTTGCCCTGTTCGCTTTTCTGCTGCTGCTGTCGCTGCGCAATCTGCTGGAAGCCGAGCATAAGGACGCCGTCTTTTATGGTTTCGGAAGCCTTGCCGCCATCTGCCTGTTCGGATTCATATACCTGTTTGCGAGAAGAGCGGGGGGCCGTGCGGAACTGACGATTCGTTACGGGTCGGTCGAGGTGAACGGTTTGCCGCTGACGCCGGGCGAAATCCGGGACATCCGCATGGATGGCCCGATCGTCGGCATTGTACCCAGAGGCCGCCGGGTCCCGCCCGTCCGGCTCTGCCTCGACATCCGCGATGCGAACGACCGCAAAGCTTTGATTCTGTGGGCTGCGCAGCATAACGTCCCCGTAAGGAAGGGACGATTCATGAGATGGCTCTGAGACTCGTTTACGCCGCTGAGCCCCCGGTTTTATGTTGTTCAGTTGTTCGCGGAACGGGGAAAACGGCATGCTGACTGTGCGCGCACGGATTTGGCCAAGGAATGGGACGGCGGCGGTTGGTTCGCGGCACTCGGAAGCGGACTATAAAAATTTTTGGACGATAACGAATTGACAGAACATTCAGCGGAGAATATAATAAAATCCAATTCAAAGGGAAAACGCTGGGAACAGGAGCAGTAAGGCGGTCACCCGGATTCAGAGAGCTGCGGGATGGTGCAACGCAGTGGAAGGGAAGCCTGAACTCGCCTGGGAGCGGATCGTCGGAACGATGCGCGCGGAATGCGCATCCGCGTACGGCGATACGGCTAACCCCCGTGACCGGGTGCGGCAGCGGCGATGTCATTTGCCGGCTGGCGCGTGAGGTGGACACTCGTTCTTCGTTATGCGGGGAAGGAGCGTCAACAAGAGTGGTACCGCGGAAGGCCGTCCGGCCCGCCGTCTCTTAACGGAGACGGCGGGCTTTTGTGTTTTTGCCGGCAAGACACCCGGCCTTCCGCTTTCAATACGAATAGGTACCAACGCGATGATCGGGAGCAGTAGGAAACCGCCCTGGTTGCAGAGAGCTGCGGGAAGGTGCGACGCAGACGAAGGGATTCCGAACTCGCCCGGGAGCGGAACGGCGGAACGCAGGCCCAATTGGCCGCGCTTGTACGCCGTTACGGCTGGCCCCCGATACAGGGCGCTCGCCGAAATCCGGCCGTTCGGAAGGTCGGATTCGGCGCATGAGGGGGAGCGCGGCTTGCCGTCCGAACGGCAGCGGCTCCAAGCGGAGTGGTACCGCGGCGGCTGATCGGCCCGTCGTCTCTTGCAGGAGACGGCGGGCTTTTTGCCGTTTCCGCCCAATGATGGGCGGCACCGCGCCGACGAGCGGGCTGCACCTTGAAGCGGCGGAACCGAGCGGTAATCCGTTGGTTGACGGTTTTCAATCTTTACGAATCCATTCGATCGGGAGGCGTTCCATATGAAGAAGAAAATCAACATTTTCGATACGACCTTGCGCGACGGGGAGCAGGCGCCGGGAGCGTCGCTGCGGCCCGAGCAAAAGATTATGATCGCGCGGCAGTTGGCCCGCCTGGGCGTCGATACGATCGAGCCGGGCTTCGCCATCTCGAGCCCCGGGGAGTTTCAGGCGATTCAGCAAATTTCGCGCGAGCTGCAGGACGTCGAAATATGCGGGTTCGCCCGCTGCGTGAAGGCGGACATCGACGCCGCCGTCGCCGCCACGCGGGATGCGGCCCGCCGCCGGCTCCATCTGTTCGTCTCGGCTTCGCAGATTCATCTGCAGCACCAACTGCGCAAGACGGAGGACCAAGTGATCGATTTGATGCGGGAAATGATCGCTTACGGCAAGCAGTTTGTCGAGCAGATCGAATTTTCGCCGATGGACGCTTCGCGCGCGAGCGAAGAATTTCTGTACCGGATGGTCGAGACGGCGATCGAGGAAGGCGCGACGATCATCAACATCCCCGACACGATGGGGTATGCGCTGCCGGAGGAGTTCGGCCCGCTGTTTGCGCGAATCCGGCAAAACGTTCGCGGCGGGGACAAGGTCGTATACAGCGCCCATTGCCACAACGATTTGGGACTGGCGGTAGCCAACAGTCTGGCGGCCACCCGCCACGGCGTCACGCAAGTCGAAGTCAGCGTCAACGGCGTCGGCGAGCGGGCGGGCAACTGTTCGCTCGAGGAGCTGGTCATGGCCATCGAGACGCGCAGCGATGCGCTCGGGGTCGAAACCAACATCCGCACCTCGGAAATATTCGAGACGTCCCGCATGGTCAGCCGCGCGATGCATTTTCCGATCGCGTACAACAAGCCGATCGTCGGGCGCAACGCCTTTCAGCACGAATCCGGCATTCACCAGGACGGCTTGCTGAAAAACCGGAACACCTACGAAATCATGGACCCGGAAGCGATGGGCATTCCGCGCAGCATGATCGTTCTGGGCAAGCATTCCGGCCGCCATGCGATCAAGCACCGCGCGTCGGAGTATGGAATTACGCTTGAGGACCGCGAGCTGGACGAGGTGTACAACCGGTTCAAGGTCAAGGCGGACGAGACGAAAATCGTCACGGACGACGTGCTGCTGCAATTGATCGGAGAGTCGACCGAGCAGGCGATCGAGCCGTACGCGTTGACGGAATTGCAGGTGCTCGCCGGCTCGAACCGTTCACGCATCGCATCCGTTACGATCCGGACCGCGGAAGACAATGCCGAGCGAACGTACACGGGGGCGGGCGAAGGGCCGCTCGAAGCGGTGATCGGCTGCATCCGCGAAGCGATGCCGGTCGACGCGCGGTTCGAGGATTTGGAGCTGCATTCGTTGTCGACCGGGGAGGACGCGTTCGGGGAGGCCGTTGTCACGGTCGTATGCCAGGGCAAACGTTATCGCGGCACGGCGATTCATCGCGACATTATTTTCGCCGCGGCCCGGGCGTACGTATCGGCCTGCAACAGCGCCATTATGGCGGTCAGGTTAAATCAAGAGGGCAAGCAGGCGGCCGGTCAATAACGCCGAAAAACGGAATTGAACAAGTTGTGGACAAGGTTATCCACAACCCATGTGTATAGTGTGGGTAAAGCTGTGAATCCGTTGGGGGAGTTGAACTTCAAAAATTATGAAAAGGGGATGAGTTTTTCACAACCCTGTTGTGGATAATGTGGACAGTGTGGATATAAACAGCCGGAGTTGATCTGACGTTAACGATCCTTTAACAGAAAGATTGATATACAGCCAAAAAAACCGGGCGGCGTTCTCCGCTTCCCGGTTTTTTGATTCGCATTTCGATTGTGGATAACCTGTTGGCCGCTTCCGCTACTTTTCGTCGGGCGCTTTCGGCGGAAACAGCCGTTCCGTCTCCTCGAGCAAACGGCGGATTTCTTCCTCGCCCAAGCTGCCTTCGCGGCGAAAGGCAAGCAGCTTCTCCTTCAGCGCGGCGGCCGCTTCTTCGTAGGCGGCAATATCAGGGGCGGCTCCGTTCGGATCGTACCAGACATAGCCGCCTTCGCTGCCGTTCCGCAAATACGGAGCCTGCCATTCATCCGGATAGCGGTAAAACGGGGAGCCCAGCGCAAAGGAGATGACTTCGTCGTGCTCGAGCGGCAGCAGATGATGATATTCCTCCTCCGCCGCTCCCGCCGTCAAATTCAGGTGCCGGACGGCGTAGTGGAGGAAATACTCTCCGGTTGAGGAATCTTTTACCAGGCGATACAGTTCGTTTTCATCCCGATAAAGCACTTTCACTTCTTCCAACCGCTGCCGGAGCCATTCTTCCTTAACGAACCGGAGCTGCGCCAGCGGCAGCGGCGATTCCTGAGGCTCTTTTGGACCCGATGCCATCGCGTTTCTCCTTTCCGCCTAACGCGGTTTATTCCACGAGCGCTTCCCAAGCCGCATAAGCCGCTTCCAGTTCCTTGCGGAGCCGCTCGACGGCCGTCTGCAGTTCTTTTAGTTTCACGTAATCGGTAAAGACGTCTTCCGAGGCCATTTCTTCCTCGACTGCGGCGATTTCGCTTTCAAGCCGTTCGATTTCCGCCTCGGCCTGCTCGCGTTTGCGCTGCCGGGCCCTTTCTTCGCGTTTTGCCCGTTTTTCCGCTTCGTAATCGTTGGCGGCCTTTTCGGCGTCCGCGGCCGGTGCGGGCTTTTCCGTCGGTTGGCCCCACTCTTCCATCTCCTGCTGCTTCCCGATCATATCGTCGTAATTGCCCAGGAAATGACGAACGCCGTCCGCATGCAGGTCGAGGATGCGGTCCGCCAGCCGATTGATGAAGTAGCGGTCGTGCGAAACGAACAGCAGCGTGCCTTCGTATTCCTCGAGCGCCGCCTCCAGCACTTCGCGGCTCCACAGATCAAGATGGTTGGTCGGTTCGTCCAGGACGAGTACGTTCGCTTTGCGCAGCATCAGCTTGGATAGCGCGACCCTCGCTTTTTCGCCGCCGCTGAGCGAGCCTATCGTCTTCTTGACGTCGTCGCCGCTGAACAGAAAATTGCCGAGCACGGTGCGAATTTCCGCTTCCGGAAGCTGCGGATACGAGCTCCACACTTCCTCCAGCACCGTATTCGCCGGATTGAGCTGGCGCTGCTCCTGGTCGTAGTAGCCGAGCATGACGCCGGTGCCCCAGCGGATGCTCCCTTCCCTTAGCTCAAGCTCGCCGACCAGCGCCCGCAGCAGCGTCGACTTGCCCACGCCGTTCGGGCCGAGAATCGCGATCCGCTCGCCTCGCTTGACTTCAAAAGACACATGGCGGAACAGCGGGCTCAGCCCCGCCGCAGGGGCGGCCGACGCATCGGCGACCTGCAGCACGTCTTTGCCGGTCCGCCGCTCTGTTGTAAAGGAGAAGCTCGCCTGCTTCAGGTGTCCGGGCTTCTCAAGCCGCTCGATCCGCTCCATCGCATTGCGCCGGCTTTGCGCGCGCCGCGCCGTCGAAGCCCGAGCCAGATTGCGCTGGATGAAATCTTCCATTCGTTGCAGCTCTTTGCGCTGCTGCTCGTACAGCTTGACGCGCTGGGCAAATTCGGCCTCTTTCAGCTCCATAAAACGGGTATAATTGCCGGTATATCGGGTGGCCGAATGGCGCTCGATTTCAATGATGGACGTGACGGTCGCATCCAGGAAGTAGCGGTCGTGGGAGACGATCACCATCGCTCCGGCGTACGTTCGGAGGTACTGCTCCAGCCAGCTCAGCGTTTTGATGTCGAGGTGGTTGGTCGGCTCGTCGAGCAGCAGAAGGTCGGGCTGCACAACAAGCAGCCGCGCCAGCGCAAGGCGCGTGCGCTGTCCTCCGCTAAGCGCGGATACGGGGGTATCCGGCGCGAAGTCGCCGAAGCCCATGCCGTGCAAAACGCTGCGGATGCGGTTGTTCATCTCGAAGCCGCCCGCTTCGCGAAACCGGTCGCTCAGGTCGGCGTATTGGCCGAGCAGCGCCTCGTAACGGGCGGCATCTTCCTGTTCGGCCGGATCGGAAATGCGCATCTCCAACCTCCGAAGCTCCTCTTCCTGTTTCAGCAGGGGGCCGAACGCGGACGACATGACTTGCTGCAGCGTCATTTGCCCGTCGAAGCCGCTGTTCTGGGCCAAATAGCCGATCCTGATCTCCCGCGGCTTGGACACGGAACCCGCATCGGGGGCCGTCTCTCCGGCCAAAATGCGCAAAAAAGTCGATTTGCCCGCGCCGTTCACGCCCACGAGCCCGATCCGGTCGCGTTCGTTAATTTGAATCGCCACCCCGTCCAGGACGGGCGTAGCTCCGTAATACTTGGTTATGCCTGATGCTTGCAAAAGCAAGAGGAATCCCTCCGACTCGTCGTTTCATGCAGTATGGCTCCTTACAAGTTTAGCGTAAATCGGCAGGAACGTCCAAGCGCAGGTTGGAGATGAACGTTATGTGTGGAAGCGTTTGCCAAAAACCGGAGGGAGCAGCGGAATTCTTTTTTCGCTCGACACAGAATTACAATGCCTATCCAAAATATTTGTTATATTTGGGCTGTTTTTTCATATGCCGTCCGCCCAAGCCGCTTTGATGGAGAACGATGGGATTAAGCTGAAACTGAACCATTCGTACTTGCTTTATTCGTCGCAGCAGATGCCGTACGCCGACGCCAACGGCGGAACCTTGGTGCCGCTTCGGTTGGTCGGCGATTTGATGGGGGCTTCCGTGAATTGGGACCGGAAAGAGCAAAAAGCGATTGTCGCGGTCGAAGATGAAACGATAGTATTATTTATAGGTAAGGATACGGCGCTCGTGAATAATCAACAAGTAAAGCTGGACACGAAGCCCGTCGTCCAAAACGAAACGGCGATGGTTCCCCTTCGGTTCCTATCTGAAGTGCTAAAGATCAATATTCGGTATATAAAGGATGGCAACATCGTCGAGTTACAGGATGAGAGGCTGTTAAAAGTGAATGTCATCGACCGGATGGAAAATGAAGACCAAGGCTTCGACGGAATCATTGTGCCCATCCGGCTTACTTACAAGGAATTCAAGCATTCGGACGAAAACAAGTTAATCGTGACGGTTCTAAACCGTTCTAACGAGGATATTTTGCCCGGAGAAACGTTTACGTATGAAATCCCGCTGCAATCCCTGGACGAGACGGCGAGCGGCAAATTGCATTATATTCTTTGCAATTACTTCAAAACGACTCATAACGAATAGATTTCCATCCGACTTCAATCGCAGATTTTTTGCCTTCGGCCAGCCGGCGGGCGTCATCGTCCGATAAGGGTTGGCATTTGGCGAAAAGGGCGAAATAATGATAAACTGAAGCTAACTTTAAACAGTTTTGCCAAGCTGTTTTCCGCAGGAGATGACTTCTCGCGATGACGACCGACAAGCAACGCTGGCGGGAACGGATCCGAAGCGCAAGAGACGCCCTTCCGGCCCGGGAGCGAATCGAAAAGTCGCGGCAAATCGGCCGGATCGTCGCCGGCCGGCTTCTTCTTCCGATGGAGCAAAAGCTCGGCCGTCCGCTGACGGTATGCCTGTACGGCGCATTCCGCTCCGAAGCCGATCCGGCATGGCTTGCGGACTGGTGTTGGGCGCGCGGCCACCGGATCGCGGCTCCGCGCGTGCGCGAAGACGGCGGCGGGCTGGAGCTGCGCCTGGTCGCTTCGCCGGCGGATTGGCGGGCCGGCAAATGGGGCGTTCCGGAACCGAACCCGGAGCGAACCCGGACGTACGGCGAGCAAGATACGCTCGATGTCGTGCTCGTGCCGGGACTTGCGTTCGACCGGCAGGGCGGACGACTCGGGTACGGCGGCGGCTATTACGACCGTTTGTTCGTCGCAAAGCAATCGGCCGGCCACACCTCGCTTTGGATCGGCTTCGCGTTCGAGCTGCAGACGGTGGAGGAGCCGCTGCCGAGAGAGCCGCACGATCTCGTGCTGGACGGACTGGCAACGGAGAACGGATTGATCCGGTTTGAAGGGAGGGAAGCGGATGAGTCCGGACGGAGATCGGTTGACTCATTTTAACGAGCAGGGCAGGGCCGTCATGGTGGACGTCTCCGACAAGCCCGTTACGGCCCGCACGGCCCGGGCCGAGACCCGCATCGCGATGGCGCCGGAGACGCTGAGGCGGATTCGCGAAGGCTCCGTCGCCAAGGGCGATGTGCTGGCCGTGGCGCAGGTCGCCGGCATTCAAGCGGCGAAGCGGACGTCGGATTGGATTCCGATGTGTCACCCGCTGCCGCTGACGGGCGTCAACCTGACGTTTTCGGATAACGGGACGGACACGCTTTTTATTGCGGCCGAGGTGAAAACGACGGGCAAAACCGGCGTCGAAATGGAGGCTTTGACCGCCGTTTCCGCAGCCGCTTTAACCGTTTACGATATGTGCAAGGCGCTGCAGAAGGATATGGTGATCGGACCGACCCGGCTCGTCTTCAAGACCGGCGGCAAAAGCGGCGATTATTACGCGGACGAATGTCGGCCGGCCGAAAACCCGGCATCCGATTAGCGCCGCCGCTTCGGACGCGATCGGGAGCGCGCCGCCAAAGGTTCCGGACAGGCCGGCATCAAAGACAGAACGGGTGAGCGGAGGGGAGAGAAGGACATGCGTTGGAAAGTGGCCTTGCTGACGGCAAGCGACAAAGGCTCGCGAGGCGAAAGGGAAGATACGAGCGCACAGGTCATCCGCGAGCTGGTGGAAGAGGAATTGGGCGGGGAAATCGTCGATTACCGGATCGTGCCCGACGAGCAGGACGAAATTCGCGCCGCGCTCATTGAAATGGCGGATTATTTTCAGGCCGACCTCGTTTTCACCATGGGAGGCATCGGGCTTGGACTGAGGGACGTCACGCCCGAGGCGACGTTGAAGGTGTCCGATCGCGTCGTTCCGGGGATGGCCGAAGCGATGCGCGCCTCGGCGATGAGCTGGACGCGGCGGGCGATGCTGTTTCGCGGCGTCTGCGCCATCCGGGGCCAGACGCTCATCATCAACCTGCCGAGCGAACCGAAAGCCGTCCACAAGCTGTTCATGGGGATTATCGATCAGCTCCCGTACGCCTTGCATCAGGTCAAGGGGCTGAGAGGGGAGCTTGAAGAATGACGCAACAACCGGAAGGCGCTTCTGAACCTCATATCCGGCGAGCCGGCAGCTCGTCGGTATTGCGCGAAGTCAAGGTCGAAGACGCGGTCGGAATGCTGCTGGCCCACGACTTGACCCAAATTTTGCCCGGCGCGTTCAAGGGACGGCTTTTTCGGAAAGGACACCGGGTCGTTCCCGAAGACATTCCGAAGCTGAAGGATATCGGCAAAGAACATCTGTACGTCATGGAGCTGGGCGCGGGAGATCTGCACGAGGACGACGCGGCGCTGCGCATGGCCGCGGCATTGGCGGGCGATCGGATCCGTTACGGCGAGCCGCATGAAGGCAAGGTTACGCTCAAGTCGGCCATTACGGGGCTTGCTTCGGTAGCGAAGGAGGTCGTGAACGCGATTAACGGGCTGGGCGACATTGCGCTCGCGACGGTGGCAACCCATACGGTCGTGCGCGAGGGCGAAGCGGTGGCCGCGACGCGCGCCATCCCGCTCATCGTGCCCGAAGCGAAGGTGGCCGAGGTCGAGCGAATAGCCGCGCGCTACCGGGAGCGCAACGCAGGGGCTTCCCCGGTTGACGTCCGTCCGCTGCGCAAGCTTCGGGCCGGGCTTCTCACCACCGGCAGCGAGGTCTACTCCGGACGCATCGCCGACAAATTCGGCCCCGTGGTGACCGCCAAGCTGGCGGCGCTCGGATCGGAAGTCGCCGAACAGCGCTTCGCGCCCGACGACCGACAAACAATTGTCAACGAAATTCACTATTTCCTTCGGCAAGGGTATGATATGATACTCGTGACCGGAGGCATGTCCGTCGATCCGGACGACCGCACACCGGGGGCGATTGCGGATGCCGGCGCGGACATCGTGAGCTACGGCACGCCGATGCTGCCGGGTTCGATGCTGCTGTTCGGCTATTTGCGGGATGTGCCGATTTTCGGCTTGCCGGGCTGCGTCATGCATGACCCGTATACCTCGTTCGACGTTCTTTTGCCTCGCGTGCTTGCCGGTGATAGAATTGTCAAAGAAGATATTGTCGCAATGGGGTACGGCGGTTTGCACCGCTGCTGATCGCGAACGGCCGCCCTTTAAGACATGCAAGATCATTTGATTTCAAACAAGGAGGCTTTTGGATGTCTGGCATCGGCGCTACAGGAATGATTTTGCTCGTGGTGGTCGCGCTTCTGCTGTTCGGTCCCAACAAGCTGCCGGAATTGGGCAGAGCGGTAGGCCGCACGCTGCGGGAATTCAAGCGGGGCGCGAACGATATCATGGAAGATAATCCGTCCCGCCGCATCGAAGTCGGCGCTTCGGAAGGGGAAACGCAAGCGAAGCCGGAGCAGCCGAAGGCGGAAAGGCGACTGCCGGAATAATATGACGAAACGGAACGAACGAACCGACTCTCCCGGGGAATTTCCAGCGGGCGAAGGCTGGATGCCTCTTTTGGAGCATATCGGCGAACTGAGAAGACGCGTCATTTACGTCCTGATCGTGTTTGTTCTCGGATTGGTCGGCGGTTTGTTCTGCGCCAAGCCGCTGTTCGACTATCTCGTGGCGGCGGCTCCGACGGAGAGGATCGATCTGCACACCTTCTCGCCCTGGGACGCGATCGGCTTATACATGAAATTCGCTTTCGTCGTCTCCTTTGTCGTGGTTATCCCTTTTGCCATGGTTCAAATGTGGCTGTTCGTCCGTCCGGCGCTTCACCCGCAGGAACAAAAAGCCGCGCTCCGGTATGTGCCGGGGGCTCTTGTCATGCTTGTCGCCGGCATTCTTTTCGGCTATTACGTCGTTTTCCCGATGGCTTATTCCTTTACGGAGAAGATGACGGAAACGTTGGGACTCGAGCAGACTTACGGAGCCGCGCAATATTTCTCCTTCCTGTTTAATATCGTGCTGCCGCTCGCCGTTTTGTTCGAGCTTCCGCTTTTGATTTTGTTTTTGACCCGGCTGGGCATTCTGAACCCGCAGTTTCTGAAGAAGTTCCGCCGGCTGGCCTGGTTTGTCATGGTCTTCGTCGGGACGGTCATCACGCCGCCGGACGTGATCTCGGATTTGCTGGTGGCCGTGCCGCTCATCGTGCTGTACGAACTGAGCATTCTGCTGTCCTCCGCCGCTTATCGGAAAAAGCTGGCGCGGCAGCAGGAATGGGAGGAACAATGGGAGCGCGAGGCGGCAAGCGGAGCGGGGACGGCCGGTTCGAAAACGTGAATCGTCTCCCGAGTCGAGAGGGGTTGCCCTTCTCGGCTTTTTTGTACGGCTGGCTCGTTAACAGACAAACATCCCAAACGCTCTTGTCGAGCATGGGATGAGCCTTATTGAACGGCGGTTGGATAATGCCCCCTGCCCCAAGAATCGCGCTGTACCCGAAAGGAGAATCGAAAACGGCAAGCCGGCAGCGGCCGCAGTTGTTCAAGAGCACGCGGCGGCTGTTCGTTCATCGCAACCGGTCGCTGTATAGCCACCGCGGCTATAATCGCAATTCCAGCCATATCGTTACCGCGGCTATAATCGCAACTGCCCCTATACCGCAACTGCCCCTATACCGCAACTTCGGCCATTTATCGCAACCACGGCCATAGAGCCTCCGTAACCTATGAGCATCCGCAGCCTGTGCGTTTATATCCCCATCGGGACTAAATAGCAACCCAGCTACGCGTCTAATTGGAAAAATCCAACCAAATACGCCGTTCAGGCGCCGAAAGCCGGTATATGTTGGATATATCCAGTTTTTTGGCCCGCAGAAGCCGCATCCGCAAAGCTCTCGGGCCGTTTCATTGGGGAAAATACAACATACATTCCGAAAATGGGCGAAATTCGCCGGTATCCTGCACAAAATCCAATATAGCCGCTCGGGGCCATGTGAGGTAGTGAACGGACTGCTTGGCGCGTTAGCAGTGGCGGTGGCGGTAAAGAGAGGTACTGGACGGACTACATGAAGGGTGAACGGCGAGACTGACGGCAAAGAAGGGTACTGAGCGGACTACATGAAGGGTGTGCGTCAAGTCTGGCGGCAAAGAAGGGTACTGGACGGACTACATGAAGGGTGAGCGTCAAGTCTGGCGGCAAAGAAGGGTACTGAGCGGACTACATGAAGGGTGAACGGCGAGACTGACGGCAAAGAAGGGTACTGGACGGACTACATGAAGGGTGTGCGTCAAGTCTGGCGGCAAAGAAGGGTACTGGACGGACTACATGAAGGGTGAGCGTCAAGACTGACGGCAAAGAAGGGTACTGAGCGGACTACATGAAGGGTGAGCGGCAAGACTAACGGCAAAGAAGGGTACTGAGCGGACTACATGCCGTTTGATGGCGGGGCCGCTGGTTCGCCGTTTTTTTGCGTGAACTATTGCGCTTCCTTGCCCGGATTCTCCCCGCTTTCCTTTCCGATGAACGATCTCGGCTCCTTTCCATGAAAATGCGTTTTATGACGAAAAATGACAGCATTTGCTGTTTCCCGATGTTCTTTGCGACAAATTTATGGTAAACTGGTAGCACAATCGCCTGGAAGCGATTACATATTTTAGGGCCATCGTTATATTTTTTCGCGGGACGGAAGGGAAGGAGTCGAGTTTATGAGAAGTGCGGGCATCGGACTGGGAAAAAAGTTGGGGATTTTCGGAGGCGTCGCTGCCGTGCTGCAGGCGGCCGCTTTGGCGTTGATGCTTCTCGGCATGGACTGGGCGAAGGATAAACTGCTGTTCTTCGGGGTCGTCGCCATCGAAGCGGTGCTTTTCATCGCCTTGGGATACGCGATCGTGTATCTGAACCGGTCCGTCGTCGAACCGATCGGCCGCGTAACGTCCGCTTTGAAGGATATCGCCGGTTCGGGCGGCGACCTGACCCGCCGGATCGACTTCCGGTCGCAGGATGAGGTGGGCGATTTGGCCCAGGCGGCGAACGATATGCTGAGCGGCCTGCAGAAGATGATGCGCGAGCTGCGAGACAGCACAGCGGAGCTTGCGGCCGCGGCGGTGCTGCTGCAGCAGGGCGCGGACGAGAACGCCAAAGTCAGCGCGGAAGTCACGCGCGCGGTCGAGCGCGTCGCAAGCGGTTCGGAGACGCAGGTGACGCAGTCGCAACACATTTCCGCCGTCATGCTCGAGACGATGGACGGCCTTCATCAGGTGGCGGAGACGACAACCGGCGTGTCGGACACGGCCATGTCCGCGCGCAACCGGGCGGAGAGCGGTTCCGCGCTGCTGCAAAAAGCGGCGGCCGACGTGGTCGAGGTCGAGTCCGCTTTCCGGTCTTTGCTGGAAACGGTCCGGCGATTGAACCAGCAGTCCTCCCAGGTGCTGGAAGTCATCGGTTACATATCGGAAGTCTCCAACCAGACGCACCTGCTGGCGCTTAACGCCGCCATCGAAGCGGCGAGAGCCGGCGAACACGGACGCGGCTTTGCCGTCGTCGCCCAGGAAATCCGCAAGCTGGCCGACCAGACGCAGCAATCGGCCGTTCAGATCGGCAGCACGCTGGAGACGATGTCGGACGACATCGGCGCTTTGGCCGGAATGTTCGAGCAGAGCGCGGAGCAGGTCTACGGCGCCGTAACCGGCATGCGCACGGCGGAGGAAGCGTTCCGCGAAATCGTGGACGAAGTGAGCAAATTCAGCGGAAATATCATCGAAGCGGCTGCGGCCGTGGAGCAGATGTCGGCAGGAAGCCAGGCCGTGCTGAAGTCCATTCAGGATATTACGCAGATTACGGAGGAGACGGCCTCCTTCTCCCAGCAGATGTCCGCCATGACGGAGCAGCAGTTGTCCTCGACGGAGGAGATGGCCCGGACGGCCCGCAATCTGAGCGCAATGGCATCGCGCCTGAAAGGAATGACCGGGAATTACCGCGTCTGAATGAACACAGAAAGATGGGGAAATAATTGATGTCGTACCTATGCGCCGTTCCGCTGCCGGGACGGCGCTCTTTTCAGGTTTCCGCCACATGCGGCCGGAGACCCGTTTTTGCCGGCCAATTTTAACGGAAAAGGACTTGAAAAGCACTCCCAAAATCAGTATCATAATAATTGTCTGTTAGCACTTTAGACAATCGAGTGCTAACAAGAACATGAAAAATACAAATCAAGCTTTGTTCTAAAGGAGGCTATTTTCATGATCAAACCTTTGGGCGATCGCGTACTTGTCGAGCCGAGTGCCAAAGAAGAGAAAACCGCTAGCGGCATCGTTCTGCCGGACACGGCGAAGGAAAAACCGCAAGAAGGAACGGTCGTCGCGGTGGGAAGCGGCGCTTTGAACAAGGACGGCCAGCGCATTGCTCTCGAAGTGAAAGTCGGCGACCGGGTGCTGTTCTCCAAGTATGCCGGCACCGAGATCAAGTATGAGGGCAAAGAGTATTTGATTATGAAAGAAAGCGACATCCACGCCATCGTCGGCTAATGGGCCGCGGGGGCGCGATATACCCACATAAACAACGTTTTTTGAATACGTACGATCAAGGATATTTTGAGGAGGGTTTTGAAGAATGGCTAAAGAGATTAAATTTAGCGAAGACGCTCGCCGCGCCATGCTCCGCGGCGTGGACGCATTGGCGAATGCCGTAAAAGTAACGCTCGGACCGAAAGGCCGCAACGTCGTTCTGGAGAAAAAATTCGGTTCTCCGCTCATCACGAATGACGGCGTGACGATCGCGAAAGAAATCGAACTGGAAGACGCGTTCGAAAACATGGGCGCTCAACTGGTGAAAGAAGTCGCGACGAAAACCAACGACGTCGCCGGCGACGGTACGACGACCGCTACGGTTCTGGCTCAAGCGATGATCCGCGAAGGCCTGAAAAACGTTACGGCAGGCGCCAACCCGATGGTCGTGCGCAAAGGTATTGACAAAGCCGTTCGCACAGCCGTCGAAGAGCTGAAGAAAATCTCCAAGCAAGTCGGCAGCAGCACCGACATCGCGCAAGTAGCCGCTATCTCCGCCGCTGACGAAGAAGTCGGCCAACTGATCGCGGACGCGATGGACAAGGTGGGCAAAGACGGCGTCATCACCGTCGAAGAATCCAAAGGCTTCCTGACGGAACTGGAAGTTGTCGAAGGGATGCAGTTCGACCGCGGTTACGTGTCGCCGTACATGATCACCGACACGGACAAAATGGAAGCTGTCCTCGACAATCCTTACATCCTGATCACCGACAAGAAAATCTCCAACATTCAAGAGATCCTGCCGATCCTCGAGAAAGTTGTACAATCCGGCAAACCGATGCTCATCATCGCGGAAGACGTGGAAGGCGAAGCGCAAGCTACGCTCGTCGTCAACCGTCTGCGCGGTACGTTCACCTGCGTAGCTGTTAAAGCTCCGGGCTTCGGCGACCGCCGCAAAGCGATGCTGCAAGACATCGCGGCGCTGACGGGCGGCCAAGTCATCACCGAAGAACTGGGTCTCGAACTGAAATCCACGACCCTGCAACAACTCGGTACGGCTCGCCAAGTTCGCGTCAACAAAGAAAACACGATCATCGTGGACGGCGCAGGCAATCCGGAAGACATCAAAGCTCGCGTCAACCAAATCAAGGCGCAAATCGAAGAAACGACTTCCGACTTCGACCGCGAAAAACTGCAAGAACGTCTGGCGAAACTGGCCGGCGGCGTAGCGGTTATCAAAGTCGGCGCTGCAACCGAAACCGAACTGAAAGAACGCAAACTCCGCATCGAAGACGCTCTGAACGCAACCCGCGCTGCGGTTGAAGAAGGTATCGTTTCCGGTGGCGGTACTGCGCTCGTGAACGTATACAACGCTGTTGCCGCAATCGAAGCGGAAGGCGACGAAAAGACCGGCGTGAACATCGTCCTGCGCGCGCTGGAAGAGCCGATCCGCACGATCGCTGCGAACGCGGGTCAAGAAGGCTCCGTCATCGTCGAACGCCTGAAAAAGGAAAAAGTCGGCATCGGCTACAACGCGGCTACCGGCGAATGGGTGAACATGTTCGAAGCCGGCATCATCGACCCGGTAAAAGTTACCCGTACCGCGCTGCAAAACGCCGCTTCCGTTGCGTCCATGTTCCTGACGACCGAAGCGGTTGTCGCCGACAAGCCGGAGAAGGAAAAAGCTTCGGCAGGCGGCGCAGGCATGGGCGGCATGGACATGATGTGATAACCGGCTAAGCCGGAAAGAAGGCTCCCCTTTCGGGGGGCCTTTTTGTTTTTCCGGCAGGGTCCGTCAAGCCTGCGGCGGCGGTTCCTTCGGCGCGGGGGAAAGAAGCGAGAGAAAACAAATTGTCGCATTTTTATAGTCGGAATGGCGTGAAAATGCATTTATATAATGCAAACTCATATGATATCTTCTCCTTGTGTCGTATATTTAAAGTGAGGGGCGAGGCGGATGATTCGGGTAGGCATGTTAAGCTACTGGCATGTGCACGCGGAGGATTACACGAGACAGGTGCTGGACCATCCCGACACGGAAATTGCCGCTGTCTGGGACGAACGGCAGGAGCGGGGACGGGAGAAGGCGGCCAAGTACAATGTTCCTTTTTATGAATCGCTTGATGACCTGCTGGCGCGCAAGGACATTGACGCCGTTGTCGTGGATGCGCCGACCCATCTCCACCGGGACGTGATGGTAAAGGCAGCCAAGGCAGGCAAACATATTTTTACGGAAAAAGTGCTCGCGCCGACGCTGAAGGAAGCCGGCGAAATTTTGGCGGCGGTCAAAGAAGCGGGAGTCAAGCTGACGGTTTCCCTGCCCCGGCTGTATGACGGCTATACGCAGGCGATTGCCGGCGTGCTGGCGGAAGGCGCGCTCGGCAAGCTGACGTTGGCCAGAGTTCGTCTGTCGCACAACGGGGCGATCGCGAACTGGCTGCCCGAGCATTTCTATTCCAAGGAACAATGTGTGGGCGGCGCGCTGATCGATCTCGGCTGCCACCCGATGTACCTGGTGCGGCTGTTTCTCGGGCTTCCGGATGCGGTGACGTCCGGCTTCGGCTTTGTGACGGGGCGCGAGGTCGAGGACAATGCTGTAAGCGTTTTACAATACAAGGACGGAGCGCTTGGCATCGTGGAAGCGGGCTTTGTCAACAGCCATTCGCCGTTTTCCATCGAAGTGCACGGCACCGAGGGCACGCTGCTGTTCGGCTTCCCGGAGGAGAAGCTGCTTGTGCGCAGCAACCGCAAAGGCGAAGGCTGGCATGAGGTGCCGCTCGGCAAGCCGCTTCCTTCCGCGTTCAGCCAATGGGTAGAACATATTCAAAAAGGGACGGAAGCAACGGAAAATGTGGCGCTCGCCCTCGATCTGACGAAGCTGATGGAAGCGTCGAACCGTTCGTACGAAGAGCGGCGCCAGATTCGGCTCGAGGAGCTGGAAAGCTAAGCGGCCAAGCATTTGCATTGGAAAAAAGGACTGGAGGGGGAAGGCATGCAGACGGAAGAACGTTCGAACGCGCACGAACGGAAGGCGGCGGCGGTTTCGTTTCCCTATGCGCGAATGGCGGAAAAACGCTACGGGATGGACCGGCTCGATTTGCAGTTCCGCTGGGGGCGGTTCGGCATTCGCGTGCTGCGCTGCCATCTGGCTTCTTTTCCCCCGGGCCACCTGATCCCGATGCATAAGCATTCCGAATTCGAGTTTCATTTTATTCCCAAAGGCAAGGGGACGGTTGTAATCGACGGCACCGTTTACGAGCTGCGCGAGGGGATGTTTTACTTGACCGGGCCGGACGTGATGCACGAGCAGCAGTCGGACGAAGACGACCCGATGCATGAGTTGTGCCTGCATTGCGAGATCGTGCCGCTCGCCGGGGCGGCGCCGGACGGATGGGGAGACGAGCTGGAAGCGAGAGAGGCCGAGGAATGCGTCCGTCTGCTGCAGACGATGCCGAGCTATCCCGTGCCCGACCGCTACCAGGCCATGCCGGGATTTCTGGAGGCGTATCGCACCTGGGAAAACCAGGGAACCGGATTTTACACGACGATGAAGCAGATCATCATTCAAATTTTGCTGAGATCGTCGCGGGTGTTCGCCCAGCCGGACGAGGCCGCGCGTTTTCCCGTGCGGGACATGAACGGACACCGCTTCCGGCTCGCAACGCAGTACATCGAGGACAATGCCGACCGTCCGATCGCGCTGGAGGAAGTGGCCGAACGCGTGCAGGTCAGCCCACGTCAGCTGCAGCGCATATTCAGGAGCGAAGGCCGAACGACGTTCCGCGAATGGGTGGAGAACGCGCGGATGCAGCGGATCGGCTCGGAGCTGCTGCAAAGCGACCTTTCGGTCGAAGAAATCGCGCTGAGGTACGGATTCGGCAATCCGAACTATTTGTATCCCGTATTCAAAAACAAATTCGGCATGACGCCCTCGGCCTACCGCCGCAAGCACAAGCGCGGGGCCCGCTAAGGCGGAACAGCCGAAACACGGACAGGGAGGAAGCGGCTTACCATGGAAAAACGAATCAAAGTCGGCATTATCGGAACGGGCGGGATCGCCCGCGCGCATGTCTCGGCCTACCGCAAGCTGCCGTTCGTCGACATCGTGGCGGTGGCGGACGTGATCCCGGGCAAGGCGAGGCAGTTCGCGGAGGCGAACGGGCTGACGGAAGCGGCCGCTTTTGACAGCCATACGGAATTGCTTGCGTACGATCTGGATGCGGTAAGCATCTGTACGCCGAACGCCTCCCATCACCGGACGAGCATCGACTCGCTGCGCGCAGGCAAGCAGGTGCTGCTGGAAAAGCCGATGTCGGTCACGCTGGCGGAGGCGATCGAGATGACGCAGGCGGCGCGGGAGACGGGCAACATGCTGAGCATCGGCTTCCAGCCGCGCTACGATCCGAATATGAAGCGGTTGCAGGAGATCGTGCAGTCCGGCCGTCTCGGCAAAGTGTACTATGTCGAAACGGGCGGCGGAAGGCGCCGGGGCATGCCGGGCGGAACCTTCATCCGCAAGGACCTTGCCGGGGCGGGGGCGATGGCGGATATCGGCTGCTATTCGCTCGATCTTGCGCTGAACGCGCTCGGCTATCCGCGTCCGCTCACGGTGTCGGCGTTCACGTCGAATCACTTCGGCACGAATCCGCTGTACCATCCGGAGGCGGACCGCTTCGAGGTCGAGGATTTCGGCGTGGCGATGGTCCGGTTTGAGAACGATGTCGTGCTGCAGTTCAAAATTTCATGGGCGATGCATATGGATTCGCTGGGCGCGACGCTGTTTCTCGGCACGGACGCCGGCCTGAAAGTGACGCCGGCGGGCACGGGGCCGTGGTCCGGGGTGTGGGACGGCTCGATCGGCAGCATGACCGTTTACCACGATGCGTTCGGCGGCCATACGGAAACGCCGGTGCCGCTGATCGAGCATTCGCTGAACCTGTTCGACGAGAAGGTGCGCGACTTCGCCGAAGCGGTGCGCGATGGTCGCCCGGCGCCGATACCCGGCGAGCAGATTCTGATTCAGCAGGCGATTATCGACGGCGTGCTGCGCTCGGCGGAGCAGCGCCGCGAGGTCTCGGTCGAGCTGCCTCAATAACGCGGCAACGGCAACGGGAGACGGCCTTGTGAGGCTGTCTCCCGTTTTTTCGTGCGGCGGTCCGTCCCGCCGGCCGGGGCATGCGAACCGGCAACGGTCGGTCTGGCCGGTATTCGTCGGTTCGGCGGCAGCCCGAAGCTTGCCGTCAACCCGGGAAGCCGGGAACGCGGCCGGCCAGGAAGGACCTGAATTCCCCTATGCTGGCGAAGACGCGTTCGGGCGCGGGCGCGTATTGCCTCGCCTGTACGTTCGGCATCCATTGGGCCGCGAACGTGCGCACGCCCGCGTCATGGCCGGCTCGCATATCGTCGTTGCTGTCGCCGATATAGACGGTGTCCTCGCGGCTCCAGCCGAGCGCGTCGAGAATGCGGAGGATGCCTTCCGGCGCCGGCTTGGACCGCGTCACATCGTCGCCCGTGACGATCTTGTCGAACGGAAGCTCCAGCCCAAGCTTGGCAAGGGAGATGTCGAGCGTCCGGCGGGCTTTGCCCGTGAAAAGCGCAAGCCCTGCTCCTGCCTGCTTCAAATCCCGCAGCAGCGCCGCAATCTCATCGTTCTTCCTGACCAACGCTTCATGGTGCCGCTCGTAATCGGCGACGAATTCTTCGATCGCCGTTTCCGCCAGCTCCTTGTTTTTGAGATGCAATCGAATGATGCCGAACTCCGTCGGCCCGGACATCCGGTTGAAGTCGTCGAATTTCAATTCCCGGTTGTCGTATTTGCGAAACGCATTGGCGAACGCGTGTCCCATGACCGGCAGCGTGTCCGCCAGCGTGCCGTCGAAGTCGAAAATCAAATTTCGGATCGCGTCCATGACCGCAAGTTCCTCTCTCCCTTGGTTTTCTTTACAGTTCTCCCGTGTTGGCCAGCTTCCTCACGTCGAGCAGGGAAATGCGCTCTCCGGTTTGCTCGTGGTACAGGAAGTCCCCTTTGACATGATCGATGAACAAAATGCCGTCCAGGTGATCCACTTCATGCTGAACGCAGCGCGCCAGATAGCCTTCCGCTTCCAACACGAACGGTTCGCCCCGGCGGTTGAGGCTTTTTACCTTCACGTATTGGGCGCGCTTTACCTCTCCCGCATAACCGGGGAAGGACAGGCACGCTTCGGCGCCAAGCTGCTCGCCGCGGCGTTCGACAATTTCCGGATTGATCAGCTCGATCAGGCCGTCGCCGCAGTCCATGACGACCGCCCGGCGCAAAATGCCGATCTGCGGCGCCGCAAGACCGGCCCGGCCTTCGGCGGCGTACAGCGTATCCTTCAGGTCGTCGAGCAGCTTGACGATTCGCGGCGTCACTTCCTCGACAGGCTTGGCCTTTTTCCGCAGAATCGGGTCGCCAAACGGCAGTATCGTTCGAACAGTCATGCTTCAAGCTCCTTTAATTCGTATTCCTTTTGGCTTATGCTGCGCTTGCGCTCATTTCATTTTACCAGATTTCCGGGAGAAGTCTCTCTTTCCTGTTTTAGATCGGGGCGGGTTTGCAAAAAAAGGATGATTAATTTTGGAAATTTGATAGAATAGAAGTAGGGCTAACATCCTACGGTTTGACGGAGGCACAATAGGGAATGAAATTTGCCGGCTTCATCTTTTTCTCTTCCCTGGAGTACATCGCGTTCATCTATTTGATTCTCGTCCTCTTCCGGTTCAACGTCCGGGAGAATATGTTCAAGTTTACGCTGTATGCGATCGTGCTCAGCTTCGCCTCCAATTCGTTGCAGATGGAGTCGCTGCAAGCCTTTTCGCCGTTGATTCACGTGGCGGTGCATATCGCTTTCTTCTCGATTTTTTTGGGGCTGCATTTGTTTAACGCGGCGGTTATGGTCGTGACGGGTTACGTGGTGAATTTTATCGTTCAGTGGATGATCGTAGCCATGGTTTCCCATTTAAATGGAGGCGCGTTGAAAATCGAGTCGTATACGCCCGCTGCGTTTGCCGTTCAAGCCGCTACCGCAGTGGTGATGATCCTGTGCGCGTGGGTGACGAAGTTTCAGAACGGCGGGTTCAGCTTTATCCGGGAAGCGAGCCGGTTTACCCGCAGCCGGATTTTTGTGAAAGAAAACATACCGTTTCTTATCTTTCTGTTTTTTTCGATCATTTTGGCAGCCGGGGCGAACATCCTTTATATTGCTGTGCCAAATCCGCCTTATTTGCTTATTTCCATCTTGTTTTTTGCGGCGCTGATCGCATTGATTGTCATTTCCGTAAAAAAGGACCGTGAAGCCGATGATTGAAGCCTTAGCTTTGCGGCTTGCTCAGAGGCTCAAAAATGCGGAGCCGGAGCGTACGGCCAGCGTCGATGTGATGAAATATTCGCTGATCATTTTGCTGAATCTTTCTTTTACCATATTGGTGATTGGACTGGCAGGAGCGGTTACCGGAAAATTCGGCCAAACGATGCTCGGTCTTGCCGCGTTCATGGCGCTCAAGTTCGTGTCCGGCGGCGCCCATCTGCGCACCGCGCTGCAGTGCTCGGTTTTGTCCGTTGTCTGTATGGTCGCTGCGCCGCATATCCCGATGACGGAGGGGTGGGTACGGGGGACGATTGCCGCCAGCATCGTTTTGCTGCTGCTGTTCGCTCCTTCGGGCCTGAAAGGCCATACCCGCATCCCGGACCGGTATTTTCCGCTGATGAAGCTGGCTTCGGTCCTGATCGTATCGCTTAACTTCCTATGGCTCAGTTCCACTGTGGCAGTGGTTCAATTTATTCAGTCCGCAGCAACTATCCGAATAATCAAGAGGGGATGAAAGTAATGAAACGTTATGCGGTAACCGTCATTTCCCGAGTATTGGCGCTTGTCGCCGTTGCTTTTGCGTCAACTGCTTGCAATGCTCTTTTTCATCGCCCCGAGGTGCCCGAAGAGCTGAGAAGGTAGCAATCGAGAGAGGAGCGGGCGAATGGAGCAACAGATTTTATTGCTTGATCGCAAGGGGAACCCGTGTGCCGTCAGCGTAGAGAATCTTGTTGCTATTCGGCCAACGGCCAGAGGTCCGGAGTTCTACACGAAGGATGAGGTTTATTTCTATCCGACCCGGATGGACGAGCTTCATCTGTTGCTGAAGAACGCTGGGTTCGAACGGCTGGACCGCACGAATCTGGTCAACCTGAACCGGGTGAAGGCGTTCGATCCGAAGGACCGCAAGGTGTATTTCGAATATCCGTGGCGCCAGGACAGCCTGTCCTTTACGGTATCCGAAGCCAACCTGAAAAAGGTCGAACACTTGGCCAAGGATAATGAGGTCAAGCCGAGCGCCGTACGCGATCTTTTGTGCGATGAAGGCTGATCCGCCTGCAGTTGGAACTGAGACGCTGCTCGGGATAACGGCGAAGCTGCCGTCATCCCGAGTGGTGTTTTTATGGGTTACGCTGGGCTTCAAAATTTCCAAAAAATACATTTGCACATCGGCGAAATATGTGCTATTATAATCTCCGTCGCAGGTCCTTAGCTCAGCTGGCAGAGCAGTTGACTCTTAATCAACGGGTCGTGGGTTCGATCCCCACAGGGCCTACCATCCTTCAAAATCGACAAGAGCAGGCAAGGCGAGAAGCCGTTGACCTGCTCTTTTTGCTATACGCATATTGCATGCTGTTAAAGGACCCGATTCAAACGCCGGACGCGGAAAGCAAAGGAGACGCCGAATCCCCGGCCTGCTGCAGTTCCAGCATTCTGCGCCGGTAGGCGTCCGGCGTGCAGCCGACGGCCGCTTTGAACACGCGGGTGAAATGCGCCGGGTGCGCGAAGCCGACCGCTTTGCCCACTTTGGTCACGGGCATGTGCGGATCGAGCCGGAACTGGATCTTCGCCTGATTGATCCGCCGGTTATACAGGTACTGAAATACCGTCGTTCCGGTGACGTCCTTGAACAGATTGGAGACGTACGTTTTGGTCAAATGCAGCTCCGCTGCAATCGCATCGAGCGTGACCGGCTCGTGATAGCAGCGTTCGAGATAGGAGATGATGTTCTGCACGTGGCGCTCCCGCTCGGAACGGTGGATTTGCCGTTCGACGGGCTGCCGGCAGCAGCCTTTGATGACGTACAGCAGTTCGCAAAACCGCAGCGTAAATCGTTCATAGGCGAACGGCTGAACGGCGTCGCCCCGTTCGGAGGCTTCGTACAGACGGCTTAGTTCTTCGAGCAGCCGTTCGATCTCCGCCCGCCGTTCGCCGGACAGGGAGAGGCGATAGTTGCGAAGTTCTCCGAACGGCAACAGCAAGCCGCGCACCGTGTCCTCCGGCAATACGCGGTAAATGTAGGCGGGGTCGAAATGAATGAGCGTGCGGATGTACGGGACGTGAGGCTGCGGGTTCGGCCGGTGCAGCGTCATGCCGTGCATCAGAATGAGGTCGCCCGGGGCCAGCGTCATGATGCGGTCCCCGATCAGGAAGGTGCACTGCCCCTCGTGAAAATAATAAATTTCGTAAAACGAATGGGAATGAAAGCTGATTTCGGCAATCGGCGTCGCGCATCGGTACGCGAATTCGATCGGACGGTTCCATTGCGCATACGGAATGACGGGCATCCGGGACACCTCCGCCTGCAAAGTTGGAAGGACCCTGTTTCGGCTCGCCGCGAAACAGGGTTCCTCGATATCCTTCTTATGCCATTTTAACACGTTTTGAAGGCGATTTCATCTGATCCGCACCGCATCCCGCTGGGCGATCAGGCACAGCTCCGCCGCTTTGAAGGCATGCTCCTGCGTCATGGCGTTCTCGGTGCCGTTCAGGCAATCGAGAATCAGCTCCCCGAAGAAGGGATAGCCGACCTTGCCGGCCACGTCGAAATACGCTTCCCCTTCATGATTGACGAGATAAACATGGCCGCCGTCCCGGGAACGGGCGATGTCGATATATTTGCGCAGCTCGATGTACCCGTCCGTGCCGAGAATGAAGGTTCGTCCGTCGCCCCAGGTGCCCAGTCCGTCCGGCGTCAGCCAATCGACGCGGAAATAGTTCGTCGCCCCGTTGTCCCCGACCAGAGTGGCGTCTCCGAAATCCTCCAGCTCGGGATAATCGGGATTGCGGTAATTGCCGACTTTGCTGTGCAGCACGCGCGCGTCCTTGCAATCGGCAAAGTAAAGGAATTGCTCGATCTGGTGGCTGCCGATGTCGCACAAGATGCCGCCGTAATGCTTCTTGCGGAAAAACCAGTCCGGCCGCCCGGTGCCGAGCCGGTGCGGACCGGTTCCGAGCACCTGAACGACCTTGCCGATCGCGCCCTGCTTAATGAGCTGGCCCGCATAGACGGCGCTTTCCACATGCAGCCGCTCGCTGTAGTAAACCATATACTTAAATCCGGTTTCCGCGACGGCTTTCCGGGCGGCTTCGAGCTGGGACAGCTCGGTAAACGGCGTCTTGTCGGTAAAATAGTGCTTGCCCGACGCCAGCACCCTCAGCCCGAGCGCCCAGCGCTCGCTCGGAATGGCCGCGGCCGCGACCAGGCGCACTTCGTCGTCCTCGAGCACGGCCGCTTCCGAAGGAGCCGCCTTCGCTTCGGGGAAAACCTTCCGGAACGCTTCGACCTTGGCCGGGTCCGGATCGTATACCCATTTGATCGTCGCGCCGGCTTCGACCAGTCCCCGGCATTGGCCATAAATATGGCCGTGATCGAGGGCGACGGCCGCGATCACGAATTCGCCGGGACCGCACACCGGTTCCGGCTTGGCGGAAGCGGGGGCGTAGGTCTGGCCGCTGCTGGCGCCGAACAGGGCTTTGCCGCGAATTTCGCTAGTCATCGTATGCTCCTCCCGTGGATAGCGTATTCTTATTCCATCATGGGACCGTTATCGGACAGCGTCACCGGCTTGCGGTTTCTTCGGCGCGATAGGCGGAACGGTCGATTCGCGCCTGCAGCTGCGCCTCGAATTCCCGCTCGTCGAGCGGAAGCTCGACCCAACGGTCCAGCCAGGTGGACAAATGCATCGCGTTGGAAATGGACAAGCCGAGAATGCCTTCTTCGCCGGGCGCGACAAGCGGCGTTCCGTTCAGGATCGCGTCGGTAAAATTCTGCATAATGCCGGCATGCTCCGGGCTCGGGCCGAAATGATCGAAATCGATCCGCCAAGCTTCCGGGCTGGCGAAGGGAACGGTGTTGCGCGCGTTGAATTCGGGCTCGGGCTCGCGCAATCTCCAGAACGTCAGCTTCCCGTTTTCGGCGACCAGCTTGCCGCGCTCGCCGATCACTTCGTAACGGTTCGTTCCCGGCGCTTCGCCGGTTGTCGTCACGAAGACGCCGGTCGCCCCGTTGGCGTATTCGACGTAAGCCGTCACTTCGTCTTCGACCTCGATGTTGCGGTATTTGCCGAAATGGCAGAACGCCCGGACCCGCGCCGGGATCATGCCGATCGTCCATTGCCAGAGGTCCAGCTGGTGCGGACACTGGTTGAGCAGTACGCCGCCGCCTTCCCCGGCCCAGGTGGCCCGCCACGAACCGGAATCGTAATACGCCTGCGGACGGTACCAGTTCGTAATAATCCAGTTGGTCCGGCGAATCGCCCCGAGCTCGCCCGAAGTGACGAGATCGCGGACTTTCGCGTATAGCGGATTCATCCGCTGGTTATACATGATGCCGAAGACTTTGCCGCTTCTTGCGGCCGCTTCGTTCATCGGGCGAACGCGCGAGACGGAGACGCCCGCCGGCTTCTCGATCAGCACGTGAAGACCGCGCTCGAACGCGGCGATCGCATCGGCCGGATGCCCGAAGTGCGGAGTGGCGATGAGAACGGCGTCGATCAGCCCGGATTCGAACAACTCCCGTGACGTTGCGAAAACCGCGAGGCCTGGATACTGCCCGCGAATGGACTGCCGGCGGCTCTCGTTCGCTTCGCAAACCGCCGTCAGCGCGGCTCCTTTGATTTTGCCGGACGCAAGGGTTGCCGCATGATTGCTGCCCATATTGCCCATACCGACAATGCCGAATCTGACCTGTTTCATTCCAGACAAACCTCCCGGCGAAAATAAACTCGGCGCAAATAAACTCCAAGAAGCCGGTTGACCGGCATAAACGGTTGACGGCGTTGCTTGTCAGAACGCGTTGGTCAGCCGGCTCCGTTTGCGAACGGCCCCATTGTAGCACATTCGGTTGGGAACGGGAGGGAATCGGATAAAGGGCGTAACCACAGTCAAGAAATCCGGGCAAAAGGCAAGCCACGATTAACGCAAGGCATAGCCCGACAACCGGAAGGGGCGGGGAGGCTTCTTGCTGCTCCGCTTGATGTAAGGTACTCTTAAAACGTACGGGCAAAATATTGCAGGATCGTGAAACGCGGGACGATGTGAACCGTAATAGTGAACGAGACAAATGTAAACGAGGGAAGCCGATGGATGCGTTGCGAACGTTTTTTGCTCAACCCGGAGTAAGAAGAGTGCTGTTTCTTTTGCTTGTTCTGCTGCTGTTGTTCAGTCTCCGCCATATGCTCAACCTGCTCCTGCTGCTGTTCCTCGTAACCTTTGTTATGGGACGGCTGCAGAGCTACCTGACGAAGAAGCTCAACCGCTTTTTTCCCGTATCCCCCATTGCGGTCGTCGTCGTTTTGTACACGCTGCTGGTGTCGGGCCTTGTGATCGGGATTTACAATTACGTCCCCAAGATCATTAGCCAGATTATTGAGTTGATCGGCAACATCGACCGCTTTCTGCGAACGTCCAACAACAACGAGATCGTGCAGAAGCTGATCGACGCGCTGAAAAAAGGGGACGTCAATTACGAGTCGTACTTCAGCAGCGCGATCGAGTATATCAAGAAGCTGAGCAAGTGGCTGGAAATCATCCTGATCGTCATCCTGCTGAGTTTCTTTTATCTGCTGCAAAGAAACAAGATCGTCGCATTCACGGAGAAATTCCGGAACAGCAAGATCGGCTGGGCGTACAAGGAGTTTGAATACTTCAGCAAAAAGTTCACGTCTTCCTTCGGAAAAGTGATCGAGGTCCAGCTTCTGATCGCCGTGTTCAATACGGTGCTGACGATGATCGGCCTTTGGATCATGGGCTTTCCGTATTTGTTCGCCCTGACGATCATGGTGTTCCTGCTGAGCCTCATCCCGGTGGCGGGCGTCGTCATCTCGTTTATTCCGATCAGCATCATCGGGTACCAGGTCGGCGGTTTTTCCCTGGTGCTCTGGACCATCGTCATGATTCTGGCCATTCACGCGTTGGAAACGTATTTTCTCAATCCGCGCCTGTACGCGCACAAAACGAAGCTGCCGATGTTTTACACGTTCATCGTGCTCATCTTTGCCCAGCATTATTTGGGCATATGGGGGCTCATTATCGGAATTCCGATTTTTATGTTCCTGCTCGACCTGCTCGAGGTCGACCAGCCGAAAAGCTGACGACGGCGCCGGGCCGGGGAAGCCGCGCCCAACCGCTCCGGCGGGCTGTATGCCGGATGTAAAACAAATAAACCTCCAAAACCGCTTTTTACAGTGGTTTTTGGAGGTTTGTTGGTTTTTGGGGCTGGCTTAGAAAACAGCCAGAATCGCATTTGCGGCATGGCGAGACGGTATGGACGTCGCTTATTCGGCGAATGATTGCGGCGGCGTTGCCTGCTTCGCACGGGTGACCCGCGTTCCGGCCAATCCGTCGTGTATGCTTTTAGCCCCCCTATTCCAAAACAACGCGGCAATATAGAGAAGCAGGAGGGCATTCGGAATATAAATCAAATAGAGATTGCCCGGTTCCTCCACGCTCCACCACGGTTCGGGGACGAGGACGATCGCATGAGTCAACTCCCACGGAAGCAACCTGACGGCGGTTCTGGCCAGCGCTTGCGCAACGTTGATGTTCGATCCCGTCCGGTCCGTCACTTTCAAGGCGAGCAGCTTTTTCCCTACCGTCTTTTGGAAGAGACGTTCGCACAGGATAAAATACAGCCATACCGGCAAAGACATCGTCGCCAGAACCCACCATTCGATTTCGTATCCGTGATCGAAACGATCGAACGGAAACCCGGACATCATCGCATAAACCGACGCCTGCAGCCCGATAAGGACCATAGCGAGCAGCACGAAATCGACCCCGTACGCAAGCAGCCTCCGAATGGAAAGCAGCATCCCCTTCCCCTTTTCCTGGAAATTAATCCTTTTCCTTATCATAACAAAAAGAGACATCGCATTGAAATGAATTCCCGAAAAATGATACGATGCCATTAGATGCCAATTTGGAGCGGGCTCAAGCCTGTCGGGACCAAGGAAATCGGACCCGCGAATCGTTCGTGGACGTCCCTGAAGCGAAGCGCCGGGCTGCAGCCCGGACAAGCCCTTGAAGCGAACCGCGACGAGCCGCTGGACGGGTTCCTGGCGGGGTTCACGTCGGGCACGAGCGGCTCGCCCAAGGGCGTGGCGCATCTGCGCGCGAACTCTCTTTGGGCGGCGCGTTGGGCGGCGCGTCCGCGTAAGCCCGCCCGCGAACTTCTATATTTTCAAGCAAAGGAGAATTCACATGGACTGCATCTTCTGCAAAATCGTAAACGGCGAGCTTCCGTCCCAAAAAGTCTACGAAGACGAGTTTGCGGTCGCATTCCACGATATCAACCCGATCGCGCCGGTGCATGTGCTGACGATTCCGAAAAAGCATATTTCGTCCCTGCTGGACATCGGGACGGAGGACAAGGAGCTGATCGGACATCTTCATCAGGTCATTCAGAACGTGGCGCGAATCACGGGCGTGGACAAAACCGGATTTCGGGTCATCACAAACATCGGGGAACACGGCCAGCAATCGGTGCACCACCTGCATTATCACGTGATCGGCGGCCGCCAGTTGGAATGGAAGGCCTAAACGAAACGGGCAAAGGGACTGTCCCCAAAGTAAGGCTGCTTTCCTAACGGACAGTTAGCTTGCTGAGAAAAGCATGTGCAAGAGGGTGATCCCTGGATCGTCATTCCGGCTCGATCCGCCGAACCGTTAATGATGATTTTGGTGGACCGTCGTTCCGCTAAATCGGCCGATCTCGTCTACGGGGAGAATGTGGGGACAGAGGTTCCGTTATTCGTTCGTCCGTCGGCGATTTTTTGCGGAATTACAGCTCTTAACGGATTGTCTGTCCGCGAGAAGGCGGAAATCGGGGGATTTTGAACAAATAGCGGATCCTGTGTCCGCCTTATCTGCCCGGCTGATGGAAACGCAGGGGCAAAACAAGAGGGGAATCCGGGTGCCGCCGAGGTCGTTTGCATGGCCGTTACGCGTTTGGTATCCACGGTACCCAGCGGGTACCCAGCGCCCAGCTCAGGGGGACGCAAGCGCCAGCGCGATGCCGATGGCCGACACGCCGCCCTTCAAGCGCCCTCCAAGCTGCCGACGCTCATGGCGGCCGCCAGCTGGAATGGAAGGCCTAGACGAAACGGGCAAAGCCCCCGTCCGCGGCAGGAACGGGGGCTTTGGCATGTCCGAACGGCTTTCGGGAAGCTTCAGCTTCGGGAAGCGGCTCCTTGTCCCACCTTGTGCAGATAGGCGACGAGCGTAAGCAGGCCTTTGTCGAAATTCTCCAGATGGAAATGCTCGTCGGGAGCGTGCAGATTTTCGTCGGGCAGGCCGAAGCCCATCATGACGACCGGAGCCGCCAGGATGCGGGAGAACGTCTCCACGATCGGGATCGAACCGCCGTCCTTGGTGAACACGGCGCGCGTGCCGTACACTTCTTCATAGGCGTCGGCCGCCAGCTGAAGCAAGGGGTGGGAAGGGTCGCAGCTGAAAGCGCGCGCCTTTTCGCCGGGCCGGATGTGCAGCTTCGCCCCCGGCTGGATATGCGCCTGCAAATGGCGTTCGATCCGTTCGAGCGTCTTCTGCGGGTCCTGGTCCCCGACCAGACGGCAGGTGATTTTGGCATGCGCTTCTTTCGGAATGACCGTCTTCGTCCCTTCCCCCTGGAAGCCGCCGTACACGCCGTTCAGCTCCAGCGTCGGCCGGGCGCCGGTGCGCTCGGTGAACAAGAAGCCCGGTTCTCCGTAAAGCGTGTCGAGGCCCAGCTCGGCGGCAAGCTGCTTCTCGTCGGGATTGTAGCTGGCCAAGTCGGCTTTTTCCAGCTCCGTCAGCTCCGGAACGCCTTCGTAAAAGCCTTCCACCGCGACGCGGCCCTGATCGTCGTGCAGCGAAGCGAGCAGCGACACGAGCGCATGCAGCGCATTGGGCACGGCTCCGCCGTAAAGGCCGGAGTGCAGGTCGGTTTTGGCGGTCGTCACGGTCACTTCCAGCGAGCAGAGGCCGCGCAGGCCGGTGCAGATCGACGGCTTGCCCCGCTCCAGCAGCGAGGAGTCCGAAATGACGACCGCGTCGGCCGCCAGCTTGTCCCGGTTGGCGGCGAGAAATTCCGCCAGGCTGGTGCCGGATACTTCTTCTTCTCCTTCGACGCAGAACTTGATGTTGACCGGAAGCCGGCCTTCCTCGCGCAAAATCGCCTCGACCGCTTTGATATGCAGGAAAAGCTGGCCTTTGTCGTCCGTTGCTCCCCGCGCATACAGCTTGCCGTCGCGGATCGTCGGCTCGAACGGAGGCGTTGTCCACAGATGCAGCGGATCGACCGGCTGGACGTCGTAGTGGCCGTAGATCAGCAGCGTCGGCCGGCCGGGGGCGTGCAGGTGCTCGGCGTAGACGATGGGATGCCCCTTCGTCTGATGAATTTCCACCTGCTCCAGTCCGGCGCGGGTGAGCGCGTCGGCCAGCCACTTCGCGGCGGCGTTCACGTCCTGCTTATGTTCGGATAAAGCGGAAATGCTCGGAATGGACAGCCATTCCTTCAGCTCGTTCAAGTGCCGTTCGCGTTGACCGGCGAAATAGGCCGCATAGCTCATGGGAGGCACCTTCCTTCCTCGAATGGAATCATCTCTCCCCGATTTTACCATTCCTTTTTCCGCAGGGGAAATATTCCGCTTTCCGGTGCCGCCGTCACGCCCGGCGCTCCTCGCGCAGCGGCCGCACATCCGGCGGAATCAGGGCCGGGTCGAGCGGCCGGACGCTCGCCTGAAAGCGGCCGTAATAGCGGAACACGGTTCCGATCAGCCTGTTCGTCACCCGGACCGAGATCCGGTACGTTTGCTGGCGGTCGTCGTACCATTCGCATACGTCGGCGATTCCGGTGAACAGGGCCGGGAACCGGAAGCCGATCAGGCCTTCGTAGAAACGCTGCTCGCCCGAGCGGATGCGGATGCCGCCGTTTTCGGCCACGCCGACGCTCAAATCGACCGCCAGATGCTGCTTCGTGCCGAGATAATCGACGATCGTTCGGCGCTCATCGCTATAGATCATCGTGGCGTCGAACCGGCGCACCGTATTCGGGAACCTGAATTCGCGGCACCAGGTCACGGTCTCCCGTCCGAAGCTGTCCTTATACGCGTAGTTGCCGATCGAAAACGGGATGCGGACCCCGCCCTCCGGGAACAGGATATGGCGGTATGTGCCGATGTGAAGCGGCACGGCGGCCCATTTGGAAGTCCAGATCCGGTCCATGACGCCGACGCCGACGGAGGCCACCTTGTCCTCGCTGCTGAAGCCGAAGCGTTCCCGAATGCGCGGATGAAGCTTTCCGAAGTCGCTTCCCAATGCTCGTTCATAAATCGATGCCATCGCTCGTTCCTCCTGAAGAATAAGCTGCGGATGATGCGGATTCTCCGGGCTTGCGCGCGCAGCGTCCGGCGTCCGGCAGGTCGCCGAGCGTCAGGGAGGCAAGCAGGCCGAGTCCGATCATGGACAGGCTGAGGGGAACGGGACCGAACGGCGCGGTCGTAAGGTCCGGCCTAACGCATAGCGCGGGGGCGCACAGCAGCGCGGGCAGCGCGCACAGCAGCGCCAGCGCCCGGCGGCTGCGGTGCCGGAGGACGGCGAGCAGGGCGGTCCCAATCTCGAAGACGCCCAGGACGGCCGTGATGCCGTCCGCAAGCCCGACCGGCAAGCCCGCTTTCTCCAACAGCGCGGACTCCCAGGTGCCGGGGAACAGCAGCTTCGGCACAAGGCCCTGGTACAGCCAGAGCAGCGCGAGCAGGGCGACGCAGATGTAGTGAACGAGCGCCTTGCGGATCGTGGCGGCGGGCGGAATCCCGCGCTCCAGCCAAATGCGAAGCGCGTCGAAGCTCCAGGCCGTCGCGTAGCCGAAGAGCGGACGGAACAGCAGCCGGTCGAACAGGCGGCCGGCCGTTCCGAAGCGCGTCCGGTAGTCGAAACGGGTGCTGAAGACGACGCAGTCGCCCTGCGGCTTGTACCGCCAGTAGCCGCCGCCCTCGCGGATGAGGGAGATCGGCTGCTCCGATCCGAAACGGAGCGTCGACAGCCGTTCGCCTCCCGGACCGGCTATTTGCGCTCTCACTTCCCCGGTGCCCGCGATGTTGAGGCCAAAGCCGATTCGCGTGCGGTACAGAAAGCGCTGGACGGTTTCGTCCGCCCTGCGGGGCAGATACGCGATTTCGGAAAATCGCAAATCCCACTGCTGGTGCAGCTCCGGCGTCTGCGTGTACCGCCAGAGCTTGTCCATATCGGCGCGTATGGGCAGCTCCACATAGATCGGCTTCGCTTTCATTTCTCCGGCGCCTCCGTGTCTTCTTCGCCGTCCGGCAAAAAGCGGCTTCTGATCTTCTCGTCCGGAACCAGGCAGGCTTCGCTCCGTCCGAACCAGCGATAGCGCCTTCGGGCAATCCAATCGTACGCCGCATCCCGCAGGGCGGGCGGCACCGCCTTCAGGCTGTACAGCAGCGGCCACGCCCCGCCAAGCCGGCGGAACACCCGAAGCGCCGCGTCGGATTTGACGAAGCAGCGGCCGCCTTCGATCAGGACGAAGCTGTCCGGCCCGTCCGCCAGGCCGCCTTCCGCAAGCAGCCGCCGTCCCGTCCGGGATTGAAGGGCGGCGAACCGGAAAACGGCGCGCTTATCGCGCTTGGCGATAAACCGCGTAATGCCTTGACACAGCAAGCAATGTCCGTCGATCAGCAGGATCGCGGGCCGGCCTGTGCGGCCTTGCCGGCTCGCACGGCTTCTTATGCCGTCCTCCCGGCTGTTCCCCTGGCCTCTCATGCCTTTCTTGCGAATGATCAAGCCGCATCCCTCCGATGGTTAAAGTGTAGACCGAAACGGGGCCGCCGTGCAGTTCCAACTTTTATGGGGCGAATGCCAAAAAAGGTACTACGTCTTGTAGTACCCCGAAACGGAAACAGGCGTCTCGTCAATCCGGACCGAGCCCCTTGCGGCGGACTTTCTCGACCGCCTGCCTGCTCGTTTTGACGCCGAGCTTTTTCAAGATTTTGTTGACTTGGTTTTTCAGCGTGCTTTCCGCCTTGAACAGCATCTTCTCGATTTGGGACTGCGTATATCCGGCCTCGATCAGCTCAAACACTTCGCGCTCGGCCTGGGTGAGGGGCTTGAGCTGTTCCTCGCGCTTGAGCCGCGCGAACTCCTTCAGCAGCGCGTCCATCGCGGCCGGATGATGGTAAGCCGTGCGGATCGCGTGCGGAATATCCTTGAACCGGCTTTTTTCGATATAATTGACGGCTCCGGCGGTGAACGCCTGCGTGATGACGCGCTCGTCGCGAAGCGAGGTGAGCATGATGATTTTGGCCGGATGAATGTCGTGAATGTCGATGGCCGCGTAAATGCCGTCCATTGCGCCTTCGCCGAGCTGGATGTCCATGAGCACGACATCGAAGTCCAGCGTCCGCGCCAGCCTGACGGCTTCCTCTTTATTCGTCGCCGAGCCGACGACGAGCATGTCGTCTTCGTGATGGAGAAAGCTGGTCATGGCTTTGATCCACTCCGGGTCGTCCTCGACCAGCAGCACTTTGATCTGTTCCACGGTCAGGCTCCTTTCGATTTTACAACGGCCGACGAAGGAAAGTGCAGCGTGACGCGGGTCCCCTCGTTAACCCGGCTGGTCAGCTCGACCGATCCTTTGCATTGGCGCATCACATTGTAGACGTAAGAGAGTCCGAGACCGAAGTTGCTTCTGCCGCTTTTGGTGCTGTAAAACGGTTCGAACACCCGGCCGATCCGGTCCTGGGGAATGCCTTCGACCGACAGCGAGACGCCGCTTCGCCCGCGCTCAAGCCGGAGGACGACCGTTCCGCCGTCCGGCAGCGCTTCGATGGCGTTGGACAGCAGGTTTTCCAGCATTTCCGTCAGGTGAACGGGATCGCACAGCAGCGTCGGCCTCGCGGCGAAGGCGCAGATCAGCTCGATTCCCAGGCGTTCCGCCCGCTCCCGGTTGCGCTGGACCGCTTCTTCCGCCAGCTTGTCGGGCCGGCAAGGCTCGGGCTTAAGCTCGAGCCGCTTCGTCCGGCTGTGCATCCGCTCCGCCATCGCGAGCAAATGCTCCGAGGCGCTGGCGATCAGTTCCAGGTGCTCCCGCGCGGCCTCGTCCTGCCGGGTCAGGGAGCGCCTGATATTTTCCGCGCTGATGGCGATTTTGCCGATTTCGTTTTTGATCGAATGGCTCAGCAGATGGGTACCGGAGCTTGCCGCTTGCATCGCGCTGTCCATCGGGTCGCGTTCCACGCGCAGCTTGATGCCGAGCACCCCGTACACGAACAGGCTTAAGATCGCCACCGCGAACGAATAAATGAAGAACGGGGACACATAGCGGAAAAAATCGAAGTCGGGCTTGACCAGTTTGGCCACATAAATCAGGAAAAGCACGGCGAGCAAGGTCGGCACCATCATGACGGTGATGATCAGCCGGTTGCGCCGCTTGACGCGGTCGTTTTCCTTAAGCAGCGCCGCCGCGAGCAGGACGCAAGCGCCCGTGTAATAAGGGGCGGCCCAGGCGAGCAGCCAGCCGTAATCGATCCGAAAGGCGGGACCGCAGGCCGAAGCCGCCAGCGTCGCGGCGGGCGGGAGCAGCAGCAGCCATTTCCACAACCGCTTTCGGGCGGGATCTGCGACCAACTCCGAATAGACGAGGGCGAAAACGGCAACGGCATAAGGCGTAACCGCCAGGTTTGCGAATTGAACCGCCTGCGCCGCCGCGTCCCATCCGGACTCGCGAAGAAAATCGGTCAGCCCGCCGATCGCGGCGAAAGCCAGAAACCAAAACGCCCAGCGGTTGATTTCGTGGCGCGGATTGCCCGCGAGCAGTACGATAGCGGCGCCGAAAAGCGCGAAAAAATAGTAGAGCATCGACCTCATCCCAATCCGGAAGCCTTTATAGGTAATCTACCATATTCGGACGGCAACCGTGCAAGCTTTGGATTGAAAATATCGGGTTGCTGCGGTAAGCTGTAGACAGTCGAGACGAGAACAGGTTGGATGAGACGAGAAGAGACGAGCCGAGAATGGACCATGCCGAACGGCCGCAGGAGCGGCGTTGGTTTGGCTTCTGTTTTCATATCCTCTCCGCAATTCCTGTTCTCCTCTGAATGTTGGAGGAGAGAATCCGCATGAGCATTTTATCGTCGTTCGTATCCGTTCCCCGGCAATATGCGTACAAGACCAAAGGACATCTCGAGGTTACCCGCTGTTTGGAACCGCTGGAAACCGCGACTGCCGTTCAAGCCGTACAAAAGGCTATCGATTATCGGAAAGGCGCGCTTTTTTCTAGCGGCTATGAATATCCGGGTCGGTATTCCCGGTGGGATATCGGTTTTACGAACCCCGCGCTCGAATTGAGGGCCTATCGCGACCGGTTTCGCATCTTCGCCGAAAACAGCAGAGGAGCCTTGCTGCTGAACGCCATTTATTCTCAGCTGCTGCAAACCGCCGATATCGGCCGTCTCGTCCGCGCAGGCGATACGATAACAGGCAGCATCAAAGCCGGCGGGCATCCGGTTTACGAAGAGGAAAGAACAAGACAGCCTTCCCTTTTTTCCGTCATCCGTGCGATCCGTGACCTTTTCCATTCTCCGGAGGACCCTTTTCTCGGGTTGTACGGCGCGTTCGGGTACGATCTGGTTTTTCAGTTCGAGCCGATGGAGCTGAAAGCCGAGCGCGATGAGAACGAGCCGGACGCGGTGCTTTACCTGCCGGACGAGCTCGTGGTCGTCGATCATCGGTTGAATGCCGCATACCGGTTGTCCTATGATTTTCGCTTCGAAGGAGGACAGACGCACGGTCTCGAAAGAACCGGAACGCATCGGGAGCCGAAGCTGAGCGGGCAGGTGCCGGCGGAGGGCTATGTTCCGGGCCGTTACGCGCAATTGGTGCGGGAGGCGGCCCAAGCTTTCAAAGCGGGCGATCTGTTCGAAGTCGTCCCTTCCCATACGCTGTATGAGACGTGCACCCGTCTGCCGTCCCGGATTTTTTCCCGATTGCAGGAGATCAATCCCAGTCCGTACGGGTTCATGCTGAATTTGGGGGACGAATTCCTGGTCGGCTCGTCTCCCGAGATGTATGTGCGGGTAGAAGGCAAAAGGGTGGAAACCTGCCCGATATCGGGTACGATCGGACGCGGTTCCGACGCGATCGAAGATGCGGACCGCATCCGGGAGCTGCTCAATTCCGCCAAGGACGAATCCGAGCTGACGATGTGCACCGACGTGGACCGGAACGATAAGTCCCGCATTTGCGAACCCGGTTCCGTCCGGGTGCTCGGGCGAAGGCAGATCGAAATGTACTCCCACCTCATTCATACCGTCGATCACGTCGAAGGCATTCTGCGTCCCGAATTTGACGCTCTGGATGCTTTTATGACCCATATGTGGGCCGTCACGGTTACAGGCGCGCCCAAGCGGGCGGCGATCCGGTGGATCGAAGAGCACGAATCGTCGCCCAGAAGCTGGTATGGCGGCGCTGTCGGCTATCTTTCGTTTAACGGCGATTTGAATACGGGGCTGACGTTGCGAACGATCCGAATCAAGGACGGGGTCGCGCATATTCGCGTTGGCGCAACGCTGCTTTACGATTCGGTTCCGGAGGACGAAGAGCGGGAGACCCTCGTTAAAGCGGCGGCGCTCGTCGAGGCGGTGCGCGGGTCCGGCCGTATGGGCCGGGGAGAGCCGATATCGGCTCGTCCGCCGGCGGGAGAAGGCAAAACCGTGTTGCTGGTCGACCACGAAGACTCTTTTGTCCATACGCTGTCCAATTACATGAAACAAACCGGCGCGACTGTCGTCACCCTGCGCGCCCCCTATGCCCGCAGAATGTTAAAAGAAAAGCCGTTCGATTTGGTCGTGCTGTCCCCCGGTCCCGGCCGGCCGTCGCAATTTGCCTTGAATGAGACGCTTTCGCTTTGTCTTGAGAAACAAATTCCCGTTTTCGGCGTGTGCTTGGGACTGCAGGGAATCGTCGAATATTTCGGGGGACGCCTGGCTGTTCTGGATACGCCCCGCCACGGAAAGACCTCTTATGTGGAGATCAAGGGGGCGAGCCCGATTTGGGACGGACTGCCCCGGCAATTTCGCGTAGGCCGCTACCACTCTTTGTACGCGAAGGAGGTTCCCGACTGCTTGGAGGTCACGGCGGTTGCGGAGGATGGGATCGTCATGGGGATCGAGCACCGGACGCTGCCGATTGCCGCGGTGCAATTCCATCCCGAATCGATTGCCACCCTGCGCGGGGAGATCGGGCTGAAGCTTATGGAAAATGTCGTCTCCCGGCTTATCGGCCGGAATTCGGAGCCTTCCAGCGGAGGACGATGACCGTTCCCCGGCCCAAAGAGGTGGACACTTCAATCGAGCCGCCCATCCCTTCCACAAGCGCCTTCGTCACGGCCATGCCGAGTCCGGTTCCTTCGGTGCGGCTTTCGGTATCCGTTCCCCGGTAATACCGTTCGAACAGCCGCGCCGCCGTCCGCTCGTCCATGCCGTCTCCGTCGTCCGCGAACGAGACGGCGATTGCGCCTTCCGGCCCCGTTTGAACGGATACGGTCAGCGTCGTGCCTTCCTTGTTGTGCAGCAGGGCGTTGGCCGTCAGATTGTCGATAATCCGCTGAAACCACGGCTTGTAGACCGAAAGATACGCGGGTCTGCGGTCCGGCACGAAGCGGATGCTGCCTTCCGGGTACAGCGGATGGCTGGACGCCTCCCGCACGGCTTCCGCCAAATATTCGTTCAGATCGACGGTTTCAAGGGACGGGGCCCGTCCTCCGTGCCGCAGATGGTAGGTTAACGTAAGATCGTTGATCAGTTCGTCCAAATGCGAGGATTTGTCCAGTATCACCTTCGCGAAGGACCGCACTTCTTCCGACGTCCATTCGTAGGCATCCGCGTTCAGCATATGCGCGTACCCTTTAATCGAAGAAAGGGGCGTCTTCAGATCGTGGGAGACGCCGGCGATCCACTCGTCCTTCAGCCGTTCGTTCTCCGCTTGCATCTCTTCGTTGCGGCGAAGCGTTCGGGACAGGGAATCGAGAGAGCGGATGACATCCTCGAAAACGCGGTAGCCGCGTTTGGTTTTGCCTTTTCGGTTGCGGCTTCGCGGCCGTCCGGACGGGTCCGCGGGCTCGACGTAGCTTCCTTCGTCCAATGAACGGAGCCAGGTCAGCATATGGACGATCGGGGACCCGAACCGGTGCCCGAACCAGCCGGCGACCAGCGCAAAGAGAAGCATGGACGCGGCAAAAAGCAGGCCGATGGCCGTGGCCAGCACCCGGACTTCCGGCGCGATCGCCGGCTCCTCGCCGGGTTTGTAGCCGGGCAGCGGCGCGCTCAACACCCAAGTCCGCCCGGTCGTCTCGTCGTAGCGGGAGGTCAGCGTCGCGCCGTAGCGGTCGGGATAAATCGAACGAAGCGCCATCTCCTGCACCGAAAACCGGCCGAGCGCCCCCTCCGGCTTGTTGAACGACGCCAACTCGTTGCCGGACGGATCGAGCACTTGCAGCCAGGCGCCGGCTTGCCGCAGCCGGTCTTCCAGCTCGCCGGGCAGCTCAATGTTGCCGCCGGCCACTTTTCCTTGTTCCGCCAATTGCCGCAGCAGGAGATCGTCCTTGTTGCTCAGGCCGTAAATCAGCGTATGGGTGACGCCGTCCTTGCTCTGAATCCACAGATAAAGCTGGTAAGGGAAGGGCGTTTTGCCCAGCCAATAGGCGGTCAGCTCCCCCGGACCGTAGGCGTCCGGCACATCGGGAGGCGTAAAGAAAGCGTCCGTCACCCGCCCGTTTTCGTCGATGCGCTGCAGCCAGCCGCCGCTCTCCCGCACCATCTCCAGCAGTTCGGGATCGAACTTCAAATCGTCGCCTTCGGCTTGTATCGTTTGCACCAGCCGGTACAGGCCGGCGCTTTCGAAATCCCTTGCCGCCTCGATTCGCGTCAGCTGGTGAATGGTCCAGTAGAGCGCGCCTCCCGCCAAAGCCAACAAAGCGAACCCGGCCAGCGCCAGCCAGGCGATCAGGCGAAACGCAAGCCGCCATTTAACGTTCATGAACGTTCTCCCTCTTCACCAGCTTGTAGCCGAGCCCGCGCACGTTGACCAGATACTTCGGCCGGGCCGGGTCCGGCTCGATCCGCTCGCGGATGCGGTGGATGTGCACCATGACCGTGTTGTCGTCGTTGACGCTGTTTTCGCCCCATACCCGTTCGTACAGTTCGCTTTTCGTAAACACCCGGTTCGGATGTTTGCAGAAAAACAACAGCAGTTGAAAAACAAGCGTCGGACACGGCACGACAGCGCCTTCCACGCGAAGCTCGGCGGCTGCCTCGTCGACCTGAAAACGGCCGAAGTCGAACACCGGACTGCCGCCGGCGGACGGGGCCGCGTCCGAAGCCGCCGGTTTGCCGGAGCGGCGCAGCAGCGACTTGATGCGGGCGATCACTTCCAGCGGATTGAACGGCTTGGTCACGTAGTCGTCGCCGCCGACGGCAAAACCGGTCAGCTTGTCGAGGTCCGTCGTCCGCGCGCTGAGGAACAGAATCGGGGCGTCCGTCAGCCGACGGATCAACGGGCAAGCCTCCACGCCGCTCATCTTCGGCAGCATCACGTCGAGCACGATCAGATCGTATGCCCGCCGCTGGCAGCATTCCAGCGCCTGCTCCGCCGTTGCCGCCTTGTCGATATGCACGAACCCTTCCTTGCGCAGCGCCGTCTCCAGCAGCTTGAGAATCGCTTGTTCGTCGTCAACGAGTAGGATAAAGGCATCTTTCACGCGGTAAAAATCTCCTTTGCCGAACATTTTCACCTTATTTTAACATCGTTTTCCTGCCGGATAAGCGGCCCGAAATCTTAACGGAATCTTAATTTTCGGCAGGCGATTTAAGACGAAGGTAAGACGCGGTTAGCCTGCGGGCAAGACGGGGCTTGTAAGATGGAGGTGAACATAGAAAAAAGGCATGGAAGGTGTGGGGACGGATCATGAAAAAACGGGGTTTGGCGATCGTTCTCGCCGCCGCGCTGCTTGCGGGCTGCGGCGGCAACGAAGGCAAGGAGCCGGCGGAAACGGCGGGCGCATCGGCAAGCGGCACGGGAACGCCGTCTTCGCAGCCGGCGCAAACGGAGGCGGCGAATGCGGCCCAAGAGGTTCGATACGAAGCCGGACAAATCGGGCAGGCGTTGCTCGACGGAGATTACGAGAACGTCTACGCGCAGTTTACCGAAGATTTTCAGAAGGAGATTTCGCTTTCCGATTTCCGCGAGGCGGTGCAAAGCTTCAGCGAGGGCGTGGAAACGTGGGTGCCGCACACGGGCTTTGAAGTCAACGGCGGTCAATACGTCACCTGGAAAGACCAAGAAGGCAAGCGGGGGCTGATCGTCACCATGGACGACGGGAACCGAATTTCGGGACTGCGGCTGGTGAATGTCGGGAGCTTCCCGGAAACGGACAAGGCGAAGACGAAGCTGGCTTACGGGCTGCCGTTCAAAGGGGAATGGTTCGTGTTCTGGGGAGGCGCAAACGTCCTCGCCAATTATCATTACGAGTTCGAAAGCCAGCGCTACGCCTACGATTTCATTCAAGTCAAGGACGGGTATTCGTATAAAGGCGACCCGGCCCGAAACGAAAGCTACTATGCGTTCGGGCAGGAGGTCGTCGCGCCGCAGGACGGCAAGGTGGTGCAGGTTGTGAACGACGTCGAAGACAACGAGCCCGTCGGAGCGATGAACGAGCGGCAGCCGGCCGGCAACATGGTCGTGATCGATCACGGCAACGGGGAATACAGCGTTTTGGCGCATTTGAAGAAAGGATCCGTAACGGTGAACGTCGGCGACCGCGTATCCAAAGGGGACCCGATCGGCTTGTGCGGCAATTCCGGCAATTCCAGCGAGCCGCATCTGCACTATCAGGTATCCGACAGCCCGGATCCGTTCGCCGGCAAATCCGTGCGCGTGCAGTGGGAAGACGGCCTGGAACTCGTTCAGGGAGACGCGGCGAAGGGGCGGTAACCCGTTTGCCGATTCGGCGGCGGTCTACAGCAATCCGTATCTGGTTCTGAGTTTGATGCATGTCGGCATTTTAGCTTTTTACGGGTGGCAATTCGGAAAAGCGGGGTTCCGCTGATGGAGAGGCGGCCCGCGTGTACGCCAGAGCCGCCGGTTCGTGTGCGACGCGGACGCTCGGCGGCCGGCTCCACTCCGCTGGCTGAAGCTCGTCAATCTTGTCTGCATATTAGGTCAAGTCCCCTCATAAGTATGAACCATGGACTAACCAATGTGCAGAGGGGTTGATCTCATGCGTCGTCGGATCCCATGGATCGCTGCCGCCGTCGTTCTCCTTGCAGGATTGCTTGCGGGCTGCGGGAGCAAAAACGCGGAAACGGTCGTGAAGGATTTGAACAAGGTAATGGAAAAAATGGACAGCTATGAAGGCAGCGGCACGATGATTCTGCATACCGGACAGCAGCCGCAAACGTACAAGGTCGAAGTGTGGTACCAAAAACCGTCCTATTACCGGATCGCGCTCACCAACGACAAGAAGGACATCACGCAGATCGTGCTCCGCAACGACGACGGCGTGTTCGTGCTGACGCCGAGCCTGAACAAGAGCTATCGGTTTCAGAGCGAATGGCCGGAGAACCAAGGCCAGGTCTATTTGTACCAAACGCTCGTGAAGAGCATCGTGCTCGACAATTCGCGCCAGTTCACGTCCGACAAGGATTCGTACGTCTTCGACGTGATGGCGAGCAACTATCAGAACGGATCGTTCGCGCGGCAAAAAATCTGGCTGGCCAAGTCCGATTACGCTCCGCGCCAGGTGGAAATCACGGACACGAACGCGAACCTGATGGTGGAAGTGAAGTTCGACAACTTCAAGTTCGGGAAAAAATTCGACCGCTCCGCGTTTGACATGCAGCAGAATATGACGGCCGCTCCGAATGCGCAGTCTGGCGGCGGCGAAACGAACGCGCAGCAGCCTGGCGCAAGCGAAACGAAGGCGCCGGAGGCCAACGATGCGGACGGCGGCGCAAACGGCGGAGCAACAGGCGAATCGTCGGCCGAGCCGGGCTCCGCTCCTTCCGAAACGACGGAAGGCGCGAGCGGAAGCGAGAGCGCGGCTACCGACGGAGCCGGAACGGACGCGCAGACGGAGGAGCTTGTGACCGTCGAGCCGGATCCGGACTTGCTGCCCGAAGGCGTCGAGCAAAAGGACATCGTCGAAATCAAGCTGGCCGACGGCAGCCAGGGCGTCATGCTCCGCTATACTGGCACGTACGACTTCACCATCCTGGAGTCGGTGTCCAAGACGGAGGCGGTCACCACGACCGAAGGCATTGCGCTTGATCTGGGCTTTACGATGGGCCACCTGACGACCGGGGATACGAAGACGCTGACGTGGACCTACGACGGCACGGATTACCGGCTGACCACAATCGACCTGCCGGAAGAAGAGATGGTTCGGGTCGCGCAATCGATGGTGGACTCGTCGGGTAAATAACGCGAAAGGAGGAGCCGGCTTCCCGCTACCGGCTCTTCCTTTGCCATATTCGGCCGATGCCCGCGATGGAAAACGTTGGATCGCGATCATTCGTTGACAGCCCAACGGTCACCCGGTAACATTACCATATAGGTTAAAGATATGGTTTTGACAGAATAAAGTGGGTGACGGGTCCGTGGATGAATATTTCAGGCCGACGGTGGCTGAGATCTCGCTGGATGCCCTGGAGCGCAACGTGAAGGCATTCCGCGATCTCCTGCCGTCCGGCACAAGGCTGCTCGCCTCCGTAAAGGCGAATGCCTACGGACACGGAGCGGTTGAAACGGCGAGAGCGGCGGTAGCCGCAGGAGCGGATTATCTCGGGGTGGCATCGCTGGACGAAGCGCTGCAGCTTCGGCGCGCGGGCGTAACGGCGCCGGTGCTGACGCTCGGGTATACTCCGCCCGAAGGATTCCCGCTTGCGCGGGAGCACGGGATTACCGTTACATTGTTTAGGCACGATTCCTTGGATGAAATCGAAAAGCTGCCCGTACAGGGCCCCAAGCTGAAGGCGCATGTGAAAATCGACTCCGGCATGGGGCGTCTCGGCGTGCTTCCGGGCCGCGAGGCCGAACGGTTTCTGGAACGGGCGTGCGCTTTGCCCCAACTGGATGTCGAGGGCATGTTTACCCATTATGCCAAAGCGGACGAAAGCGACAAAAGCCATACGCTCATGCAGGCGGAACGGTTCGCTTCCGTCGCGGAGTATGTTCGGCGTCACGCCTTGCCCCTGCGCATCATCCACGCGGGCAACAGTGCGGCCGGCATCGATCTGCCCGACCACATCGGGGGCATGCTGCGGCTTGGGATTGCCATGTACGGACTGTATCCGAGCGAGGAAGTACGCCGCAACCGGATTCGCCTGGAACCGGTCATGACGCTGAAAACGCAAATCGTACACGTCAAGACCCTTCCTCCCGGAGAAGGCATCAGCTACGGAGCCCGTTACGTGACGAGCGGGACGGAAACGATCGGGACGCTGCCGATCGGCTATGCCGACGGCTTCAGCCGGATGCTGTCGGGCAAAGCCGAAGCGCTGCTTAGGGGAACCAGGGTGCCGGTGCTCGGCACGATCTGCATGGACCAGTGCATGATCCGGCTGGATGACGCAAGGACCGAAGGCGCCCCCGAATTCGAGCCGGGGGAAGAAGTCGTGCTCATCGGGCGGCAGGGCGATCAGACGATAACGGCGGAGGATGTGGCGGCCGCGCTTGGCACGATCAATTACGAAGTCACCTGCATGATTTCTTCGCGAGTTCCCCGCGTATACGTGAAGAACGGAGCGATTGTGGCGGTAACCAATCCGCTGGCGCACGTTTGAACGAGTGGATAAATTTGCGCTGTGTTCAGCAGGAAAATGGGCTTGTTAACGCGAATGCTTAGATTGTCGGCGGGGGAGTCGTATATTTCTCTCCCGGGACCGACATACTGGAAATTAGGTAGAGGGCTGGAAAATCTTTGGAGGTGCTTGTTCGGTGGCCAATGCGCATAATACAAAGAGAATCATGATCAGCTTGCCGGATCAACTGCTACGGGAAGTCGACTTTGTGGTCGCAAAGGAAAATTCGAACCGCAGCGAAGTCATTCGGCAGGCGATGAAACAATATCTCGTGGAGCGGAAGAAACGTTTGATCCGCGATTCCATGCAGCGTGGATATATGGAGATGGCCAAAATCAACCTGAACATAGCATCGGAAGCTTTTCATGCGGAAGAGGATGCCGAAAGCACACTTGGACGACTGGTAAGCGGGGTGTAGCCCATTGATCGTCAAGCGCGGGGATATATTCTATGCGGATTTGTCGCCGGTTGTTGGCTCGGAACAGGGTGGCGTGCGTCCCGTGCTCGTCATTCAGAACGATATTGGCAACCGCTTCAGTCCGACGGTTATCGTAGCTGCCATAACCGCTCAAATCCAGAAAGCAAAGCTCCCGACGCATGTCGAGATCGATTCGAAATTTTATGGAATGGAAAGGGATTCGGTTGTGCTGCTTGAGCAGATCCGGACGATCGACAAGCAGCGGTTGACGGACAAAATCACCCACTTGGACGAAGAAATGATGCGCAAAGTCGACGACGCCCTGCAGATCAGCGTCGGTTTGATCGATTTTTGAAAGACGGAAACCGCTTGGTGGTTTTCGTCTTTTTTGTTTCGATCTGCGGCGGAACGAAGACAAGGGTTGACAGCGGGCCTGTTCACCGGCTATTTTAAACATATGATTAGAACAAATGATTAAAACAAATGATTAAAAGAGAAAGGCGGATGGTGAGAGATGAGAACCCTCAAGCTGTTTATGAAAAGGCCGACGACGTGGATGGGCATTGCGACGGCGCTTATGTTTCAGTTAATTTTCTCCGTCGTATGGATGACCGGGTACGAAGGCGTAACGGACCGGACCGGCCAGCTTCGCGTCGGCATCGTCAACGAGGATCAGGGGCTGGGCAAGGCGGTCGCTTCGAAATTGCAGTCGAGCTTGCCGGTGCAGACCGTGCTGCTCTCAGACCGCGAAGAAGCGATGGAGCAATTGGACGAGCGGGAGCTGCAGATGGTCATCCGCATCCCTTCGACCTTCTCCGCGGACGCTGCCGCGGCGGACCGGCAGGCTTCCCTCGATTTTTGGATTAACGAATCGAATCCGTCGCTGATCAAAAGCATCATGACTTCCGTTTCGGGTCAAGTGACGGCAGAGGTGAACAAGGCTGCCGTCGGCGAAGGCGTCCGGCAGATTCTGGCGAAGGTGCAGCCCGCGGAACAGGCCGCCGCGGCGTCCGCCGCTCTGGCCGAACGGGTCGTCGGCCATGTCCAGCCGGTGAATCCGGTCTCCGGAATGAACAATCAGATGATCCCGATGATGATGGTGTTGGCCTCCTTTGTCGGCTCCATGATCATGAGCATGAACCTGGAGCAATCCTCCGCGGCGCTGGCCGCTCAGACGGGCCGCTGGCAGCGTCTTGCCGCCCGCTGCGTTCTGAACGTCGCCGCGGCGGTGGGCGTCTCGCTTGTAGGCGCTTCGCTCATCATGGCGCTCGGCGGGCAGGCGGAACGCGGTTTTCTCGCGCTGTGGGGGCTGATGTTCGTCATGCTGCTGTCGTTCTTGTTCCTGACGCAGATGTTTCTGCTGCTGTTCGGCATCGGCGGCATGGTGTTCAACATTCTGCTTTTGTCCGTTCAGCTCGTATCCTCGGGCGCCATGGTGCCGCGGGAGTTGTTGAACGATTTTTATGCCAATCTGGGCAATGTGCTGCCGGCGACGTACGCGGTGGAAAGCGGCATGGACGTGTTGTTCGGCGGGCCGGGAGCGGGACGTGCCGTCGGCATGCTGCTGCTGATCGCCTTGTCCTGCGCCGCAGTCGGAGCGGGAACCGTTGCGCTTAAGCCGGGCCGTCAGCCCGTCCGGGAGGCGGCGCAGGCAAGTTGACGCTCAGCGGAGCTTGATTCGCGTCCGCGCACGGTTCATAATAGTACATGATCCTGATCAAGGCGGAGGAAATTATGGAATCGGCGGAACAGGACGTGAAGCTGCGCCTGCTGCGCGCGGCCAAGAAATTGTTCGCACAGCAAGGATTCGACCGGACGACCATCCGGCAAATATCCGACGAGGCAGGCGCCAATGTGGCTTTGATTTCTTATCATTTCGGGGGCAAGGAGAAAATTTTCGAAGCGCTTTTCGAGCATTTTGTGCCCAACGAATTGATACGGGCGAGCGTGGATCGGCCGTTCCCGCCCGTGGAAGGAATCATCCATATTATTGAACAGGTGATGCAGTACCGTTTCCGCGAGCCGGAAATGATGCTGATTCTCCAGCAGGAGATTAGCCTGGGAACTCCCCGGACGGGCGTAATTCGCAAGTATATGTTCCCGATTTGGGGCAAGCTGCGGAATTTGCTGGAAGAGGGGCGCCGAATCGGCGTATTTCGCTTCCGGTCGCTGGACAATACGCTCCTGTCCGTTCTCGGCTCCATTTTGTTCCACCGAAACACGGACTACTTTCAGCCGTTGCTGGAGCATACCCCGCAGTCGGCTCAAGAGCTGGTGGACGATGTGACGGAATATGTTTTGGGCGGTTTGCACTACGCTGGAGAATCCGTAAAGAAGTAAACGATCACGCAGGCGCTTCCGGCTGGGAGCGCTTGTTTTTCGTGATTGGACAGGGAGGCGCTGTTGGATGCTTGAGGAAATGCAAGGTTCGGAACAAGCCCGCGAGGAGCGGATGATCGCCCAGATCGCCGCGGAGCTCGGATTGAAGCCGGGCCAGGTGCGGACGGTGGCGGGACTGCTCGACGAGGGGAACACGATTCCGTTTATCGCCCGGTACCGCAAGGAAATGACCGGGGAGCTGGACGAGAACCAGCTGAGGGCAATCCAGGAGCGCAGAGGGTATCTGCAGCAGCTGGAGGATCGCAAGAGCGAGGTCATCCGGCTGATCGACGAGCAGGGGAAGCTTACGCCGGAGCTGCAAGCGGCGGTGGAGAAGGCCGTCAAGCTGCAGGAGATCGAGGACTTGTACCGCCCGTACCGGCAAAAGCGGAGAACGCGGGCCAGCGTGGCCAAGGAGCGGGGCCTCGAGCCGCTGGCGGAGTGGCTGCTGTCGCAGCCGGAGCATGGCGATCCCCATGCGGAAGCCGCGCGGTACGTCGACGAAGAGAAGGGCGTCGCAAGCCCCGAGGAAGCGCTTCAGGGCGCGATGGACATTATCGCCGAAGGCATTGCCGACGATGCGGACATCCGGAAATGGGTGCGGCGCTTTACTTGGGATCACGGGGTGCTGCACAGCAAGGCGAAGGATCCGGAAGCCGAGTCGGTCTACGAGATGTATTACCAGTATGCCGAGCCCGTCAAGCGGCTGCCGCCGCATCGTGTGCTGGCGATCAACCGCGGGGAGCGCGAGTCGGTGCTCGCCGTCGGCATCGAGGTGCCGGCCGACCGCGTTGTCGAAGAGCTCAAGCGGCGCATGATCCGGCGGCCGTCTCCCGCCCGCGACCTGCTGGCGGCCGCCGCGGAGGACGCCTACAAGCGGCTGATCGCGCCGTCGATCGAACGGGAGCTGCGCGGCGAGCTCACGGAGAAAGCCGAAGAGCATGCGATCGGCATCTTCTCCGAGAATCTGCGCAACCTTCTGCTCCAGCCGCCGGTGAAGGGACGCGTCGTGCTCGGCGTCGACCCGGCGTACCGGACGGGCTGCAAGCTTGCCGTCGTCGACGAGACGGGCAAGCTGCTGGAGGTTGCCGTGGCTTATCCGACGCCGCCGCACAACAAAAAGGCGGAGGCCGAGGCGCTGTTCCGCCGCCTGGTCGACCAGTACGGGATCAGCCTGATCGTCATCGGCAACGGCACCGCGTCGCGCGAGACGGAGCAGTTCGTCGCCGGCGTCATCAAGGGAATGCCGGAGCGGGGGCTGCAGTATCTGATCGTCAGCGAAGCGGGCGCAAGCGTCTATTCGGCCTCCAAGCTGGCGCAGGAGGAATTTCCCGATCTGGACGTGGCGGAACGGAGCGCCGTTTCGATTGCCCGCAGGGTGCAGGACCCGCTGGCCGAATTGGTCAAGATCGAGCCGAAAGCAATCGGCGTCGGCCAGTATCAGCACGACGTCTCGCAGAAGCGTCTGGAGGAAAGCCTGAACAGCGTCGTCGAATCGGCGGTCAACCATGTGGGTGTCGACGTCAACACGGCGTCTCCGTCGCTGCTTAGTTATGTGTCGGGGATCAACAGCACGATTGCCAAGAATATCGTCAAGCTGCGGGAAGAGCAGGGGAAGTTCACCGACCGGGCCCAATTGCAAAAGGTTCCGCGCCTGGGGGCGAAAACCTATGAGCAGTGCGTAGGCTTTTTGCGCATTATGGACGGGGACAATCCGCTTGACCGCACGCCGATTCACCCCGAGTCGTACAAGGTTGTCGACGCCTTGTTCGGCATGCTGGGCCTGCCCTTGACCGCGATCGGCTCGGAGGAGCTGAAGACGCGCCTGCAGCAGATGGATATCGCCGGGATGGCGCAGCGGCTTGATGTCGGCGTTCCAACGCTGCGGGACATCGTGGACAGCCTGCTGCGTCCCGGACGGGACCCGCGCGACGAGCTGCCGCCGCCGATCTTCCATACCGATGTGCTCGACATCGAGGATTTGCGGCCGGGCATGCAGTTGATGGGTACCGTGCGGAACGTGGTGGATTTCGGCGCGTTTGTCGACATCGGCATCAAAAACGACGGGCTCGTCCACATTTCGCAGCTCAGTAACCGCTACGTGAAGCATCCGACCGAGGTGGTGGCCGTGGGCGATACGGTGACGGTATGGGTGATCGGCATCGATGCGAAAAAAGGCCGGGTCAGCTTGACGATGAAGGGACCGCAGGAGACCTGAACAAACGAAGCCAAGCGTGTCAAAAGGCCGCCTCGCTTCGCAAGCGCGCAAGCTTGCGGAGGAGGCGGCCTTCGTCTCGGGCCAGCGGACCGGAGGCCGATGGTGCGTATGCCTGTCCGCGATCTTTCCGGTCATGATCAAACGGCCGTTCAATGCAGGGAACGCGTAGCCGGCGTCGTCTGCTGCGACGGCGTCTGCCGTTGGTAAAAAAACCAGCAGTCGTTCAGCATTTTGATTTGCCTGCGGTCCTTTTTCAGGTACGCCCGCATGAGCTGATTGCACAGCCATTGCGGCATCGCGGTCGACCTCCTCCCGTTCGTGCTGTGTTAATAGCATATGGGAGCGAGGCATCCGTCGTGCAGGTCCGACTTTAAGGTGTGGCGGCGGAAGCCGCGAAGTCGTCCGGACCGAGAGGCGTCAGAGCAGGCCCTCTTCCTCGTACCACTGTTCGAGCTGTGCTTGCAGGGCGCGGATTTCGGTGAGCAGGGAGACGAGCGGATACGACGTTTCGCGAATGGCGGCGAAGGTGCGCTCCAGCTCGTTTATATAGGCTAACCCGCTGACCGGCGTCATGCGCTCGTCAAGCAGTTCCAGTCCCGTGCATTCGGCTACCGCTACGGGCAGTTCGGGCACGTTGTCGGCGGTCAGCTTGGACAGTTCTTTATGAAGCCTCAAATTCAACGCGCTCAATTGATAAGCGTGGGAGGCGGGCATTTCGACAAAGAGCAGGCTCCCGTCTTTTCGCTGCAGGAGGATATAGGACATCTTGGACATGACGATTGCGGTTCTCCCCTCGGGCAAATTCTACTTGACAGTGTAGCCCAACCGGAGACTACAATTCAAGTAGTTCGGGGCCAAGCGGGACCCGGAACGGCGGCGCTGCCGGGCGGCGAGGCGAATGGAACGGAAAAGAGGAGAAAACCGTGAACGACGCGGAATTGCAAGCATGGGTGGAGTCCGTTTCGCGGGAGGCGTTCGGGCTGCCTTTTAAACATAAAGCGACCTTTAACGGCAGACTGCGGACGACGGGCGGACGCTATTTTCTGAAAAGCCACAATATCGAAATCAGCCCTCATCAGCTTGCGGTATACGGCCGCGAGGAGACCGAGCGGATTATCAAGCACGAGCTCTGCCATTATCATTTGCATTTGGCGGGCCTCGGATACCGCCACCGGGACCCGGAATTCAAGGCGCTGCTGAAAAAGGTCGGGGCGACCTTGTACTGCAAGACGCTGCCGGGCGCCCGCCGGAGCTTGCCGGTAAAGTATTGGCTTGTCTGCCGCTCGTGCGGCATGTCCTATCCCCGCAAGCGCAAAGTCGATCCGCGCAAATACGCCTGCGGCCGTTGCCGGGGAAGGCTGAAGCTGGTGAATGCCGAACCTGCGCAAGGATGAGGCGACGGATGCAAGCCCGATCTGCGGGGCCCAAAATTTTTTTAAAAAACCTGCGGAAAGGTGCTTGACTTCCTCCGAGAAGCATGCTAAATTAATTCATGTCGCTTCGAGAACACAACGTCAATCGACGAAATATTCCTCGATAGCTCAGTTGGTAGAGCACTCGACTGTTAATCGAGTAGTCACAGGTTCGAGTCCTGTTCGAGGAGCCATTCGGAGAGGTACCCAAGAGGCCGAAGGGGGCGCTTTGCTAAAGCGTTAGGGTGTAACAGCCGCGAGGGTTCGAATCCCTCTCTCTCCGCCAGGTGTTCGACAAGCGGCATACATAAATAAAGGTCTGGTCGGAGAGTACTCCGGTTGGGCCTTTTTTTTGTTTTCGGAACGGTTTTGGGCGCCCCCGCGCGAAGGAGGCGCTTTTCCGAAAAGGATTGATCGAGGATTTATCGACGCGACAGCCGGCTACAGCCATTTTTTTCGTTTGTAATAAAACCACAGCGAACTTGCAATAATGAGCATAATGACCAGCAGGACAGGATAGGCGTAAGGCAAGTCCAATTCCGGCATATACCTGAAATTCATGCCGTACACCCCGACGATGAAGGTGAGCGGCATGAAAATCGAACTGATGATCGTGAGCGTCTTCATGATTTCGTTCATTCGGTCGGACTTCATGTTGAGCTGCAGGTCGAGCAGTCCGGTGAGCGAATCCCGGAACGAATCGATGGAGTCGAGCACTTGTGTAATATGGTCGTAAATGTCGGAAAAGTACACATCGGCTTCCTTGCGGGTATACGGGAACTGCTGATGGGTCAGCTCGCCAAGCACGGCCCTTTCGTCGGCCAGAATGCGCCGCAGCGTGTGCAGGCGCCTCTTCAACCGGAACACCTCGCCGGAAATTCGCACGTGAGGATTGTGAAAAACAGCCCGCTCGAACTTTTCGATCCGGTTGTCCACTTTGTCCGTCACGTTGGCATAATCGTCCACGCAGCGGTCCAGCAGCCGGTACAGGACGGCTCCGGAGAACTCCATGTGCCTCCCTTCCGTCCGCCGGAAATCCGATGCGGCTTCCCGCAGCGAAGCCACTTCCTGCGAGCAGACCGTAATGACGTAGTTGGGCCCGATCACATGCTCCATCTCGACTACGGACAAGTCTTCGTCAACATGGAAAAAGGTCAGCAGCAAATGGTTTTCATACCGGTCCAACTTCGGGCGCTGGTTCATCGTGACGCAGTCCTCGACGAGCAAGGGATGGCAATGGAAGATGTCCGTCAGGACACGCTGCACTTCTTCGGGCGTTGCCGCGATCAGGGGAATCCACGCCACTTCGCCGTCTTCCGGCATTCTCACGGGCGTCTCCCGGATGGTATGGGTTCGGGAATCATACAAGAGCATATCGGTCATTTCCATCTCTCCTTCCGCTTTAGGATAGCACATTTTTAAGCAAAAAAAAGTTTGGACAAAAGGGCTTGATATCTGCCTGGGATTCGGATATAATCATTTTTGTCGTCTGAAAGGGCTGCGGAAACGAAGCGGTTCAAGCGAACGATGTCCGGCCCGTTGGTCAAGGGGTTAAGACACCTCCCTTTCACGGAGGTAACAGGGGTTCGAATCCCCTACGGGTCACCATTCGAGCCATTAGCTCAGTTGGTAGAGCACCTGACTTTTAATCAGGGTGTCGAAGGTTCGAGTCCTTCATGGCTCACCACCCGATGAATCCGGTTTGCGTACGCAACCACTTCGGGCGACATTCAACTTCATAACGTGCGGTCGTGGTGGAACTGGCAGACACACTATCTTGAGGGGGTAGCGCCCACAAGGCGTGCGGGTTCGAATCCCGCCGACCGCACCATAAATTCGAATTCGAAATCCCTTGATACATAAGGGATTTTTTATTTTTTTGTCCGGTAATTGGAGAAAGTGCGGTCGAGACTCCTTGGGGGCTCGGCTTTTTTTGTTACATGCGCATACAACCTGGTTGCCGTGGAAAGCTGAGAATGTATCGGACGTTGCCGCAAGAGGCGACCCGCCAACAATGGCTGTGGGACCGCTGAGCGACATGGCTATCCGGATCGACTTCAAAGAAAACGAGGCAAAGTTATGTTAAAAGCAGCTATATTAGCCATGAGTGTACTTGTCCACTCTGCATGCGGTACGCCGATCACGGATGATGCAAAAATCCGAGAGATAAGGAACGAAGGGCTGGTACGAACCCTATATCGGTAAAAATGCAACCGGCGGAAAGAAGCGTTTTACAAAGAACGAGCTATTGTAATCCTAATAAAACCGAGTATAATACTTGAATATAGAAAAGAACGGTTTATACGTGGCACAACCGCATTGATCCGGATCAAATAGATGGAGGTGGGGTTTGCTGCATATTGAAAAGCTTTTCAACATTTGCAAAGCAAGGTGTTCCGCATGAAAGCGAGTATCAGAGACGTAGCGAAGCTGGCCAATGTATCCATCAGTACCGTGTCGCGCGTACTGAATGCGCCGGAGCTGGTTGTGAAAGAAAAGCGGGAAAAGGTGCTTGCGGCGATTGCGCAGCTTAACTATTCGCCGAATGCGCTGGCCCGAGGGCTCATTCACAGGCGAACACAGACGCTGGGCGTGCTTTTCCCCAATATTTCCAACCTGTTCTATTCGGAAGTGCTCGCCGGCATGGAGGGTGCGGCGCATGAAGCCGGATACAATCTCATGATTTGCAATACGGACAACAATGCCGACAAGAAACACGCCATCCTGAAAGTATTGAATGAAAAACAAATTGACGGACTGATCCTGACAAGCGAGCCCGTTCTGCCGGACGATTATGAGGTACTGTCCAAGTTTACGTTCCCCGTCGTCCTGGCTGCCACGCATAGCCCGGATTACGAGATCGCTTCGGTCAAAGTGGACGACGAGAAAGCCGCTTACGACGCTGCGGCGTACCTGATCAGCCGCGGGCATCGCCGGATCGGCATGATCAGCGGGTCGATCGACGACCCGATTTCGGGCGGGCCCCGGATTCGCGGTTTCCTTCGCGCGCTGAACGATCACGGCATCGAGTCCGATCCCAAGAAGTGCATCGAGTACGGCAGCCCCCAATTTGAGCACAGCTACCAGGCGATGAAGGCGCTGCACGCCAAGTTTCCGGATATGACGGCGGTTTTTGCAACCAGCGACGAGCGTGCGCTTGCCGCTATTTCTTATCTGCACGAACACCGGATTCGCGTGCCGGAAGAAATATCGGTGATCGGGTTCGACAATACGCGCATGGCCGGAATGTGTTTTCCGAAATTGACGACGGTCGCCCAGCCGCTGTTTGATATCGGATATTTATCCGTGGTGAAGCTGCTGCGGCTGATTCGCGGCGAACCCGTTCATGACCTGAGAACCGTCGTTCCGCACAGCATTGTAGAGAGAGACTCGGTCATCAGCGTCAAGCCGTAAGCGAAGTTATGGAGGGCAGGGATGCGGGAGGGCTGCTGGCGGGATGCGGCACTGCGAACGACGCGGCGAATCCGGCCGGAAGCGCATCGGCGAACGCGCAGGGACAGGAGACCGGCGGCGGTTCGTCCGCTTCCAAAGTGAAGATCGTATTCAGCCAGGGAGCCGATCAGACGGAAGGCACTAAAAAGCTGATCGCCGCTTTCGAGGAGAAGCATCCGGAGATCGATGTCGAATTGCGGGAATTTCCCAACGATTCCACGCAGATGCACGATCAGTTGGTGACCATTCTGGGCGGCCAATCGCCGGAACTCGACGTGATCAACCTGGACGTCGTGTGGCCGGCGGAATTTGCGCAGGCCGGATTTCTGCTGCCGCTCGATCGGTATATCGAGAACGACGGCATCGATCTCAGCCAGTATCTCGAAGGCGGCGTTCGCGCAGGCAATTACAACGGCCAGCAGTGGGCGCTTCCCCGTTACAACAATTCGGGGCTGCTCTATTACCGGACGGATATTGTGAAGGAAGTGCCGAAGACTTGGGATGAGCTGTTGGAACAGGCCGAGAAGCTCAAAGGCCAGGGCGGCACGCAATACGGCTTCGTATCGCAAGGCAAGCAATACGAAGGACTGACGGTCGCTTTTACGGAATTGGTAGGCGCTTATGGCGGATCCATTCTGGACGAGAACGGCAAGGCGGCGGTAAACAGCCCGGAAGCGTTGAAAGGCCTTAAGAAGCTGATCGACATTTATACGTCCTCCGCGGTTCCTTCGAATATCAACAACTTTACCGAGAAAGAAACGCTGAACGCCTTTATCGAAGGCAGCGCGGTATTCGCCCGCCACTGGCCGGCCATGTACGCGCAAGCGAACGATCCGGCCAAATCGAAAGTGGTCGGGAAGGTCGGCATCGCTCCCTTGCCGTCGGGCGACGTCCGTTCGGCGGCCGCGCTTGGCGGCTGGTTCGGGGCGATCAGCAAGTATTCCAAGCATCCGAAGGAAGCCTGGGAATTTCTTAAGTTCCTGATCAGCGAAGAAGGCGAAAAAATCATAGCCGTCAACAGCACGCAGACTCCGACGAACCTCAAGCTGTTTGACGATCCTGAGGTGCAGAAGGCGAGCCCGCTTTTCGCCAACCGCGATTTTGTAAACGGACTGAAAAGCGCGATCCCGCGCGCCATGACCCCGGACTACGCGAAAATTTCGGGCCTGATTCAAATCGAGGTTTCCAAGGCGATCACCGGCGAGCAGACGCCTGAACAAACGCTTGCCAACCTGGAGAAACAGATTAACGAGGTCATCGGGCAATAACGGAATGCACGTCCCTGACGAATGAGGAGCCGCTTGGCACGGCTCTTCATTTTGTCGGGGGAAGGCGGAAGCAGGGAGGGGCTTGATGCGATTCGGAAACCGAACACTCGCGAGGACATGGACGGCTTACGCCATGATTCTGCCGGCCGTGCTGATGATTGCCGCCGTCGCCATTTGGCCGCTGATCCGAACCTTCTGGATCAGCCTGTACGATTTGCGGCTTAACGATCCGGAACGAAATCAACTGAACATGTCCTATAGCGTCAATGTAGAAAAATATGCGGAGTCGACGGCCTTGCTGCTGTCGCTTTTGAAGAAAGAAGCCGCAGCCGCGCAAGGGGATCGGCAATCCGAGCTGTCGGCACTGGCGGACCGGCTGTCTCGCGTCAACGAAGAATTGAAGGAAGACGCGGCGTTCAAGAAGCGTCTGGATGACGTCAACGAGCTGTTGGACAATTTCCAGCCGGTGCCGGCCGAACTGCAACAAATCCGCTTGGACCGAAATAAAGCGGTACGAATGCGGCAGCAGTTGTCCGACATCAAGCAATCGGTCCAGTCGCTGAAGGATGGCGGCGCTTTGTCCCGGCCGGACGATGCGATCGGATTGACGAATTCGGTGCTGCAATCGTTCAGCGTACCGAATTATGTAGGATTTGGCCATTATCAAAAATTGCTGTCGGAACCGCGGCTGTGGGATGCGTTGAAAAACACCGCGCTGTTTACTGCGATTTCGGTCGCGTTGGAAATGCTCGCCGGATTGCTGATCGCGCTGCTCATCAACCGCACCTTTCGCGGACGCGGCCTCGTGCGTGCGGCCGTCTTGATCCCATGGGCGACGCCGACTGCCGTATCGGCTATGATCTGGCATTTTTTGTATGACGGCCAGAACGGGATCGTGGCCAAGCTTTTGATGGAAATCGGCCTGGTATCGGATATGAGCGCTCTGCTTTCTACCCGGACGGGAGCCTTGGCTTCGGTGATTCTGGCGGATGTGTGGAAAACGGCTCCTTTTGTCGCGCTGTTGCTGCTGGCCGGGCTGCAGACCATTCCGTCCGCTCTGTACGAAGCTGCCCAGGTGGACGGCGCAAGCCGCTTTAAGCAATTTTTTCACATCACTTTGCCGTTGCTGAAGCCGACCCTTCTTGTCGCTTTGTTGTTCCGGACGTTGGACGCCTTCCGTGTCTTCGATCTTATCTATGTATTGACGGGCGGAGGACCCGCCAACTCGACGGAATCGATCACCATCTACGCTTACAAGACCATGTTCGCGGAACTGAATTTCGGGGCGGGCTCCGCTCTTTCGGTAATCGTATTCGTATGCGTGCTTCTGATCAGCATGGCGTATGTCAAACTGCTGGGCGGCGAAACGCTAAGCCGGCGCATTCGTTAGGAGGATCGAAATGAACAGGCAAGCAGGGCATTCGTTTTATGCGGCAACCGCGATTTTCGTGGCGGCCGTCATGTTTCCGTTCGTCTGGATCTTTCTGGCTTCCGTGAAAGCGCCGGCCTATCTGTACGGCCGTTATGCGTTCGACGTCGTCGTGCCCAAATATACGCTCGACAATTACGTATCGGTATTCGCCAACCATCCGTTCGGCCGCTATCTGCTGAACAGCTTTGCGGTCGGCCTTCTGACGATGGCCGTTACGCTCGGCATTGCGTCATTCGCCTCTTACGCCATTGCCAGACTGCATTTTCCCGGCAAAACGCTCTTTCTCGGCGTCCTGCTGGCGATCTCGATGTTTCCTCAAATCGCGACGATCTCGCCGCTGTTTCTGTTCATGCAGTCCGCCGGTCTTCGCAATACGTATGCCGGTTTGGTGATTCCATACACGACTTATGCGTTGCCGCTCGCGATCTGGTATATGACGACATTTTTTCGCAACATTCCGTACGAGCTGGAGGAAGCCGCCAAAATGGACGGCGCCTCGGCGCTGGTTGTGTTTTACAAAGTGCTTGTTCCGCTCGTTTCGCCCGGATTGTTCACGACCGCCATCATCGTATTTGTGGATGCTTGGCATGAGTTTTTGTTCTCGCTGACGATGAATACGAAGGAATCGATGATGACCGTGCCGGTCGGCATCGCCATGTTCCAGGGCGAATTCACGTTTCCATGGGGTGAAATATCGGCGGCTGCGGTCACGGTTACGGTTCCGATCATCGTTCTTGTCCTTCTTTTTCAGCGCCGCATTATTTCCGGGCTTACTTCCGGCGCGGTGAAAGAATAATACGTTATCCGCCAAAGGAGACATGACTGGTGCCATTCAAAAACATTCTGTTCATGATTTCGCATGATACGGGCCGCTACCTCGGCTGCTACGGAAAACCGGTTCAAACGCCGGCCATCGACAAACTGGCGGAGCAGGGGATCCGGTTCGACCGGTATTTCTGTCCCGCGCCGCAGTGCAGTCCAAGCCGGGGAAGCATCCTCACCGGCCTCTATCCGCAAAATCACGGCATGATCGGACTCAGCCATTTGGGCTTCTCCATGCGCGAGACCATCACGACGCTGCCGATGTGTCTGGGCAAAGCCGGATATGAAACGGCGCTGATCGGCTTCAGCCATGAGACGATTGGCGAACCGGAAAGCCGGATCACGTCTTCCACGTACAAACTCGGCTATGAAAAAGTCGTGCCCGTGCCGGGCGACCGTGCGCCCGACGTTGCCGAGCGGGTTGCCGACTTTCTGAAAGAAAGGGCCGGCGGCAACGGCAACCGCCCGTTTTTCGCCTCCGTCGGCTTTTTCGAGACGCATCGGGACTTTGACGAATATGAGCCCGTCGCCGATCCGGAAGATCGGATTACGCCTCCCCCTTATTTGCCGAATACGCCGAACGTGCGGAAAGATTTGGCGTTGTTGCACGGTTCGGTCAAAACGCTGGACAACGCGGTCGGACGTATTCTTGAAGCGTTGGAAGCGGCCGGACTGGCCGAGGATACGCTGGTGATTTACACGACCGACCACGGCATCGCGTTTCCGAGGGCAAAAGGGACGCTTATGGACGCAGGACTGGAGACGGCCCTGATCATGCGCCACCCCGGTTGTCTCGAAAGCGGCCTCGTCGTGAACGATTTGCTCTGCAATGTGGACTTGATGCCCACGCTGTTGGAATATGCGGGCGTGCCGATCCCGGAAGGGCTTGACGGCGAAAGCTTCTGGGGCAAAATCGCGAACAAGGCGGAGGCGCCGGTACGCGACCACTTCTTCGCGGAGCTGACCTGGCATGACTGGTACCACCCGATGCGCGGGGTCAGAACGGAACGTTACAAGTATATCCGCAACTTCGAAGACGGACCGTCGGTCTATTTGCCGCTCGATATTCACCGCAGCTTGTCCGGCCAGGACGTGCGGGAGGAATACTATAAGCCGAACGTGCCGGAAGAATTGTACGATCTGGAAAACGATCCGCTCGAGCGCCATAACTTGGCGGACGACGAGAACTACCGCGAAGTGCTTGAGGAGCTTCGGGCCAAAGTGGAGGATTGGATGAAGCGCACCAACGACCGGCTTCTGGGGGGCAAAGTGCTGGGAACGGCGGCGCCCGAATGGCAGGAACAGTTCGACAACGGCACGGCCTATGGCGCCAAGCGGCAATAGTCAACCTTGGGCGCATGCGAGCCGTAGCGTTCCTATCCCGACGACCGCACCGTTCGCCGGTGCTGAAGCTCGGGCGGGGCGGGCGCCATCTGACGGGTAAGAGGGCCGTCCGGCGAAGGAGCGGCCCTCTTCGAGGTCATGACGGAAGGCGGAATTCCGGGGTCAGGGATCGAGCACCGACTTCGCAATCTGCGGTACGATCGCGGTTTCCCAATCCGGTTCCTTCTTCGTCACTCCGATTTCGGCAAAAAACTTTCCTTGCTCGCGGCTGTCGGCGACAAAGTCTTCGACGTCGGGCGGGGAAAGCAGATAAGCGCGCCGCTTCATGGTCAGCTCGGCGATTTCCGTGCTGACCTTGTTTTCTTTCGCAAAGAGCTGTACCGCGTCGGAGGGATGATCTTGGACCCAAGTGAGCGCTTGCTGGTATGCCTCGATAAATCGGGCCACGGTGTCGGGATAGGCGTCGACAAAGTCGGCATTGCCGAACAGCACCACGTAGTTCTGAAAATACCCTTCGCCGTCCACGAGCGGCACGGCCTCTTTACTGACTTCGGCACCGGCGTAAAAGGGATCCCACGTCACCCAGGCATCGATGGAGCCGCTCAGGAACGCCGAGCGTCCCACATCGTTTTCGAGCTTGACCCAATCGACCTCGGAATCCTTGATGCCGGCGCTCTGGAGTACCTTCTGCGGAAAGAAGTACGACTTGCCCATGGGCGTGGCGATTTTCTTCCCCTTCAAATCGGCCACGCTTTTGATGGAAGAATCGGGGCGCACCAAAACGGCGTGGGTTTTCGGGCTTCGCTCGGTCAAGGCCAAAATGCGGATCGGCTGATCCGCAGCGATGGCGGTTACCGGATTGCCGCCGATGGCCAGATCGAGCGCGCCGCTAGAGATCGCTTCCGTAATGGGGGTGAGAGACAAAAACCGTTTGTACTCGATTTCGGGGGATCGGTCCCCAAAAGCCTTCTCCGCCAGCTTCTGGTCTTTCAAGACGAAGACGGGGATGTAGGGGGGCTGGAAACCGATCCGAATCTTCGGCGGGATTTTGCCGGCAACCGACGGCGATGCCGCAGCCGACGGCGATGTTGCTGCCGGCGCCGACGAACCGCCGCCGCCGCAAGAAGCGAGCAACCCCACGACAGCGATCATCCCCGCCGCCAGGATTAGGCGATGAATCAACAAAGAGACCTTACGCGGATTCTTTTTGGTCATATGCAAGCCTCCTTAAACGGTTGGGAACCGGCCGGCCGCGCAAGCCCTATAGCTTGTCCGATAGGCGTCCGGCAGGTGCCCGCTGCGGTTTTGCGACGGCCGCCGCGAGGGTCGAAGCCGTTCGCGGCGGCGTTGCTTGTTTCATCTCCGTTCCGCTGCCGCCGACTGCAAGCGCGGCATCACCTCGCGGGCGAGCAGCTCAATGGCCTGCAACGACGCCGCGTGCTCGCTTCCCGCCGCATAGACCTGGCAGATGATTTCGTCGAAGCCGAACGCGTCATGCCACTGCTGCAGTTGCTCGGTCACCTCGTCCGGCGAGCCGATCACCATGTTCATCTGCTTCATGAGGTCCCTGTACTCGCGAGTGCCGGTGTGGCCGTCCCAAGCGATCCCGCAGTCGTACTGCGCATAACGGGCAAAGGTCCGGCGGGTTTGCTCCTCCGCCTCCCGGGCGGTCTCCGCGACGTAGACAAAGCGCAGTAGGGCGACCCAGCCGGGCCGGTCCTGCAAGGCGGCCCGGTAGCGGTCGATCCACTCGCGATGGCGCTCGGCCGCACCCACCCGAGGGACGAGCAACCGATAACCGTGCTCGCCTGCGAGTTCGACGGTCGAGTCGCTGGCGGCCAGCCAGATGAGATCGTTGGCGTTCCGGAACGGTCGGGGGCAAATCTCGACATCCGTGAACCGGTAGTAATCGCCGTCAAAATCAACGGTCCCCAGATCATACGCTTGCCGCAGAATTTCAATGGTCTCCAGCGTCCGCCCCGTTTTCTCCTCGATCGAAATGCCGAACTTCGCAAATTCGGCGGCTTTATTGCGAGCGCCGGAACCGATGCCGAGCCTCACCCGGCCTCCGGACAGGACGTCCAGCAAGGCCGCGTCCTCGGCAAGGCGCAGCGGCTGATAGTAGGGAGCCTCGACGACGGCCGTACCGAGACCGATCCGCCGGGTCAGTCCGCTAATCCGGGACAAGCTGATCAACGGAGCGGGTTGACGGCCGTAAACCTCGAAATGATGCTCGGCGAGATAAATGGCGTCGAACCCGAGCTGGTCCGCCAGCACCGCTTGGGCCTCAATCTCCCGGTAGAGTTCCCGTACCGATGTGCCCGGCGTGATGTCGCAGTTGTAAAACAGAGAGAATCGCATGTTTCTTTCCCTCCCCCTCTCTTGTTTCTCCATCGTAACGAGCAGTCGGCGCAGATGGGGTGCGGATTCGCGGTACGCCGCCTTCGCCTTCGTCAAGCATGTTCCGGGCCGAAAGCGTCCGCCATTTTCCATCTCAGGGCTGTTCGCTTAAGACGTCGTTTCGGCGGCCTTTTCGGGAGACACGTGCTCGACTGTGCCGGCGATTTGCTGCGGTTGCGCCAGCAGATTCAAGATAGGGCAGGACCGTTCGACGGCCGCGTGCAACTCCTTCAGCTCCGTTTCCGAGGCGGGCGAAACGATCCGTACGTGGTAACGGATGTTGTGCGGATAGACCGGAACGTGCTCGAAACCGGGCTGGTTCGCCCGCGGATCGAGCTGGCCGGTCACTTCGACTTCCAGGCTGTCCAGCCATACGCCGCGCTCGGCCGCCTGAATGAGGAAGATGTGCGTCAGGCAACTGCCCAGGACGCCAAGCTGAAGTTCCGGCGAGGAAGGGCCGAGGTTGTATCCGGCGAAGTCGGTGTCGCTGTCACTCAGGATCTGAAAGTCGCGAATCCGGATCCGCCTGACCCCGCTTCGTCCTTCGGCCTTGACGGAAGCGCTCAAAGCAACCGGTTCCGCTCCATTGGTTCTGATCCGCTCGCGGCGGGCTTGCAGGGCTTGGTTTTTTTCGGCGAGATATTCTCGAAGTCCACTCATGCAGCCATTTCCTCCTTCGTTCGTTTGAAGTTTCTGAAAAAATACGGAGGCCTTTCCCCTAGGGGAGGGCCTCCAGTTCGTCTGGTCCGGCTGAACTCTGCCGCCAAAAAAACCGAACGCCGGAAGCCCTTCTGAATCTTCTTCAGGGCCTCCAGCGTTCCGGTCGGCGTTATGGCTCTTTTTCAGCGAGTATACCCGTCTTTCTTGGAGACGTCAAGGAAATCCAAAGGCTTATATTCGTCATTGACAACTAAACGTATCGGATTTATCATGTAAGTCGAATTTATCGTGCAAGGCATAGATGAAAAGTAAATTTTTGGGACTTTTGTTGACCAGACCACTGGAGACGGAAGCGAGAGGGCTACGTTACCAGTGGTTTGTTCATTTGGTGCGTCCTTTGGCCCGAATGCGCCCAGCGCTTGACCGGAGTCGATTCGAAATCCCTGCAGAAAGGAAGGCAACCCCATGTCTGCGCGCGTACGTTTCTTTTCCCGCATCCGATCGGTGTCCCTTGCCTCTGTCGTTTTCACATTGTTACTAACGTCTTGCGGCATCAGCGGCACAAGCACAACTCCGTCCGATTCCGCTGCGCAGGAAGCGAAGTCGCCCGTTGTGATCGGCGTCAGCGGACCGTTGACAGGCGATAATGCGGAATATGGCAAGCAATGGCGGAAGGGCATCGACCTCGCTCTCAAAGAGATTAACGCCAATGGCGGGGTGAAAGGCCGGAAGCTCGAGTATGTGTTTGAGGATACCCAAAGCGATCCCAAGCAAACGCCGGCCGTAGCCCAGAAATTCGTGGCCAACTCCAAAATCGCGGCGGTGATCGGCGACTTCAGCTCCCCGGCGTCGATGGCGGCATCCCCCATCTATCAGCGGGCGGGGCTGGTTCAGCTCGGCATCACCAACTCGCACCCCGATTTCACGAACACCGGCGACTATATCTGGAGCAACACCTCCAACCAGAAAGACGACGCCCCTTATCTGGCCGCTCTGGCCGTGCAGAAGCTGAACAAAAAGCGGCTGGCGGTTCTGTACCTGAACACGGACTGGGGCAAGACCACCACCGAGCTGTTTGTCGGCAAAGCCAAGGAACTGGGCGCGGAGGTGGTGGTGCAGGAGGGCTATCTCTCCAACGAAAAAGATTTTCGCCCGATTCTGACCAAGGCGCGGGACGCGAATCCGGACGCCCTGATTTTGATTTCCTATTATAACGACGGGGCGCTCATCGCCCAGCAGCGCGATGCGGTCGGCCTCGATACGACGGTCGTCGCCATCGGCTCCGTCTATTCGCCGCAGTTCATCAAGCTGGGCGGCGAGGCGGTGGAAGGGGTTTATACCGCCACCCGGTTTTATCCCGGCGATCCGCGGCCGGAGGTTCAGCGCTTCGTTCAGGCCTATCAGAAGGAACACAACGAAGATCCGGACTCGTTTTCGGCGGTGGCGTACGACGGCGTCCGGATTCTGGCGCAGGTCATGGAGCAGTACGGCACGGACCGCAAGGCGATCCGGGACGGGCTCGGGTCCATCAAGGACCTGGATACGGTGCTTTACGGGAAAGCTTCCTTCGGGCCCGACCGGCGGCTTCAAAATCCGCGCTTCCTTCCGCTTGTGGTCCAAAACGGCCGGTTCGAACTTTGGAATCCTTGATGCTCTCATTACTTCGAAAAAAGGGGACATGAAGCCGCCATGTGGGACCAACTGCTCAACGGTTTGGTGATCGGCAACCTTTATGCGTTGACTGCGATCGGCATCACGCAAATTTATGGCGTGGCCGGCGTGGTCAATTTTGCCCACGGTTCTGTGTACATGGTTGGCGCCTACATCGGGTGGATGGCGATCGCCTGGCTGCACTGGCCGCTCGTTCCCGCGATCCTTCTGGTGCTCGCCGGCAGTGCCGCGATCGGCCTTTTGGTCGAAAGGGTGGCGGTACGGCCCTTCGCCCGGGCGGGAAGCACGATTCTCCTGCTCACCACCATTGCGGTGGGGCTCATCATGGACAACGCAGCCCAGATCATCTGGGGGCCTCAGACGCAAGCTCTTCGCAGCCCGCTGCCGCAATGGCAGTTCAAGCTGGGCGGCGGCACGGTCTCGTTTCTGGATCTGTTCATCTTGGCGGCCGGGGTCGGCACGGCGCTGCTGCTGCATTTGTTTTTGTACCGTTCCCGGGCGGGATGGGCCGTGCGGGCCACGGCGCAGGACCGCGAGGCGGCGCTCCAGATGGGGGTCGACGTCAACCGGGTAAGCAGCCTTTCCTTTGCCATGGCCGGCGCCTTCGCGGGCCTCAGCGGCCTGCTTGTGGGACTGTACTTCAACAACATTTACCCGACCATGGGCGCTTCGGCCACGCTTAAGGGAACCACCGCCGCTCTGCTCGGCGGTTTGGGGAATGTTCCGGGGGCGATCCTCGGCGCCTATGTGTTGGGAATCACCGAGGCGTTCAGTGTGGAGTGGATCGGCTCCAGCTTCCGAAACCTGATGGCCATCGTTCTGCTTATCGGCGTGTTGATCTTTCGGCCCAACGGGTTGATCTCCGCGCGGCGGGCCTTGAACCCCGAGCCCACCGCCGGCACGTTCATTCCCCACGGCAGGCCGCTCCGGTTCCCCCGGTGGCTGCTGCCCGCGGTCACGGTTTCGGCCATGGCGCTTCCTTTGTTTTTGTCGAATCCGTATCCGCTGCAGGTGCTGGCCATCGCCTGGGTTTTCGGACTGATGGCCGTGAGCCTGAATCTGATCTCCGGCACCACCGGGCAGATTTCGTTGGGCCATGCGGGGTTTGTGACTTTGGGCGCCTACGCGTCCGCGATCCTGACAAGCCGACTCGGCTTGCCGTTTTCCCTGTCGCTGCTCGTTTCCCCGTTCCTGGCTGCGGCCATCGGCGTCTTGTTGTGCTACCCGGCCCTCCGGCTCCGGGGCCAGTACCTCGCCATCACCACCATGGGCCTGGGCGAGGCGATTTCCCTGATTGCCCTGAACTGGGAAGGGGTCACGCAGGGGCCTTTGGGGATCAGCAACATTCAGCCCCCGGGGTTTTTCGGCCATCAGATCGTGTCTCCGGCCGGGATGTATTTGTTGGCCTTCGCCGTTCTCCTGATCGGCGTGTGGGTCGTGTACCGGCTGTCCCGTTCCCATCTGGGCCGGGCTCTTAGGGCCATGCGGGAAGACGAAGTGGCGGCGAGAGCCTTCGGCATCGGACTGGCCCGGTACAAGTCCACCGCTTTCGGGGTGAGCGCCTTTTTTGCGGCTATCGCCGGCGTGCTGCTGGCCCACTCCTATTCGTACATCGCGCCCGATACGTTTACCTTCGCGCTCTCGATCCAGGTGCTCACCATGATCATCCTGGGAGGGCGGGACAACGCGGTCGGCGCCGTGGCGGGGGCCGTCATTCTGATCGCCTTGCCGGAATCGATTCGCTTCTTGGGCGAGTTTCGCTTCATTCTCTACGGTCTTTTACTGATTGGAATGCTCCGGTTTCGCCCTTACGGTCTTTTTAACTCTGCGACGTGACCGAGTCTGGAGGTGTCACCGTGATCTTGCTGTCCGTGCGCAACGTGCACAAGCGTTTCGGCGGTCTTCACGCCCTGCGGGGAGTCAACCTCGAACTGGAGGAAGGCGAAACGGTCGCCATTATCGGCCCGAACGGAGCCGGAAAGACCACGCTGTTTAACCTGATTTCATGCGAAGATAGCCCCGACGAGGGGGAAATCCTGCTGGACGGACATCGCATTGACGGCCTCCCGGCCCATCTGGCGGCCGCCCACGGGCTGGCCCGGACGTTTCAGAACGGCCGCGTCTTCGGCAACCTTACGGTTCTGGAAAACGTGCTTCTGGGAGCCCATACCCGGCTGCACGGCCTGACGGACCCGGGATCCCGCTTCGGCGGGTCCGTGCTCGCGGCGCTTCGGGAGATCGCCTGGTCCATCATCCAGCCCCGGCGTTTCCGGCGGAGGGAAGCGGAGCTGACGGAGGAGGTTCGGGACATCCTGTCGCTGTTCGGGGAGCGGCTGATCCCGAGGCTTCACCAACCCGCCTATTCCCTTTCCTACGCGAACCGAAGGCGGACGGAACTGGCGAGAGCGTTGGCTCTCCGCCCCAAGGTGCTGCTTCTCGACGAGCCCACCGCGGGCATGAATCCAACGGAAACCGAAGAAATGACCGAAATTATTCAAACCCTTCAGCGCCGGGGCCAGAGCATGCTGCTGATCGAACACAAGCTGGACTTGGTGATGGCGGTTGCGGACCGGGTGGTGGCGTTGGATGCCGGCGAGGTGCTGGTGTCCGGACGGCCGGAAATCGTGCGTTCGGATCCGAGGCTGGTAGAGGCGTACGTCGGCAGGAGGGGAGCCGGCCATTCGGTCCCGGACTCCGCGGTTACCTTGCAGAAGCAGGCATAGGGGGCGGCCGGAATGGAAACGATCCTGGAATTGCAGGATGTCAATACGTTTTACGGAGCGATTCAGGTCCATTTTGACCTCAGTCTGTCGGTGAATGCAGGGGAGATCACCTGCCTGCTTGGAGGCAACGCCTCCGGGAAGTCGACGGCGATGAAAGCCATTTTCGGGCTGGTTCGCCCCCGAACAGGGCATGTGTTCCTGGCCGGGGAGGACGCCACGCATTGGAGCACGCCCAGGCGCGTCGCATGGGGACTGAGGTCGGTACCGGAAGCCCGCCGTCTGTTCCCCTACATGACCGTGCGGGAGAACCTGCTCATGGGGGCGTATCTTCGCCGGGACCGCCGGCAGGTGGCGGAGGATCTGGAAAAGATGCTGGATCTCTTTCCGCGGGTCGGGGAACGGCTGGATCAGGTCGCCGGAACCCTTTCCGGAGGGGAACAGCAGATGGTTGCCATGGCCAGGGCGCTGTTGGGGCGCCCGCGCATTCTTTGCATGGATGAGCCTACCATGGGCCTCTCCCCGCTGTGGGTGGACCGGGTGCTGGAGCTGATCCAGACGATCAATCGGCAAGGCACCACCGTTTTCATGGTTGAACAGAACGCCCGGGCGGCGCTCCAAATCGCGCATCGCGGATACGTGCTCCGACATGGAACGGTGGCCCTTCGGGGGACGGCTTCGGAATTGCTGGACAACCCGCTGGTAGAAAGCGCTTATCTGGGAGGAAAGGTGATATGAGTACAGATCAGGACCTCTTTGTCCGCACTGCCCGTCAAGAACGGTTCCTCGGTCTTGCGGCGCGGTTGGCCGAGGCGTTTGCCCGGGAGGCGGAGGAGCACGACCGAAACCATACTTTCCCATACGATCATTATGGCGCCATACGCAGCGCCGGCTACCACGCCCTCACCGTTCCGGCGGAATGGGGCGGTGAGGGGGCCTCTCTGACCGAAACCTTGCTGGCCCAAGAGAGGCTTGCTTCGGGAGACGGATCAACCGCTTTGGCCATCGGATGGCATCTCAGCCTCATCGGCAAGCTTGCGGAGACCGGCGCTTGGCCGGCCGCGGTCTTTGAACGGGTCTGCCGGGAAGTGGTTGAGCGGGGGGCCTTGATCAACTCCGCGGCCAGCGAAAGCGAGACCGGGAGCCCCTCCCGAGGCGGCCGGCCTTTTACGACGGCCGCCCGCACGTCTTCCGGCTGGGTGCTAACCGGCAAGAAGTCCTTCACCACCCTGGCGCCGGTCTTGGATTACGCCGTTGTTTCGGCTGGTATCGAAGGGGAAGAAGGCGGCGGGTGGTTCCTGGTGCCGATGGATCGTCCCGGCGTCCGCATCCAGGAGACGTGGGACGTGCTGGGGATGCGCGCAACCGGCAGCCACGACGTCGTGTTTGAAGACGTGCAGCTGCCTCCGGATGCGCTTGTGGAGACGTTCGGCTCCGGCCGGACGTGCCAGGTTTACTCCGGGGGCGGTGCCGGCTGGGGACTGCTGATTCCTGCGGTCTACTTGGGCATCGCCCGGGCTGCTAGGGACTTTATCCTGAACCATACGCTCACCCGCAGGGTCAGCACCCTTCCGGGACCGATCGCGGATGTCCCCCATATCCGGGCGCACCTGGGCAAGATCGAGGTGGACCTCCTCGCCGCCCGGTCTCTTGTCTATACGCTGGCTCAACGCTGGGAGGAGGAGGAACCGGAGCGCAGGCACAAGCTGGTGCCGTTGCTCGGAGCGGCCAAGCTGGTGGCCACGAACAACGCCATTCGGATCGTGGATCGGGCAATGCGAATAGCCGGAATCTCCGGGCTTTTTCGCAGCCTGCCTCTGGAGCGCTACTACCGCGACGTCCGGGCCGGGTTGAGCAATCCCCCCATGGATGACAACGTCCTCGCGTCGCTGGCCGAAGCGGCCCTGCGGGAAGCCGCGGACGGAGAATAGCGTACGGAAAACAGCGGACTTCGGCGAGAAGGCCGTGTCCGACCGTTCGCTGACGAAAGCCTGATTTGATATGGATTCGATAAGGAGGCAATCTTTTATGACGATTCGCTATATTGACCACGTGCTCATCGCTGTTCCGGATCTGGATGCGGCGGCGGAACAGTACCGGAAGCTGGGCTTCCATGTCACGGCAGGTGGAACGCATCCGGACCGGGGAACCGCCAACCGGCTGGTCGTGCTGGAGGACGGGTATTTGGAACTGATCGCCGTGCACGACCGGACGGCGGCATGGCCGGAGCTGGTCCGTCATTTGGACCAAAACGGCCCCGGACTCTTTACGTTCGCTTTCGGCAGCAGCGATCTGGATGCGGACGTGGCCCGGTTCAGATCCCGCAATGCCGAAGGGATCACATCGCTTCAGGCCGAGGAACCGCAGGAAGGGGAACTGGTGACTTCGGGAGCGAAGCGCCGGGGCTGGCGGAGCAGCCGTGTGTCCGGCGGCGAAAGGGTGAACCCTTTCTTGATTCAGCATGACAGCATCGATGAAGAAAAGCGTCTCAAGCTGTTCGGCGACCATCCGCCACAATCGCATCCGCTCGGTTATGGGCGTATCGAACGCCTCGAGGTGGTCTTCCCTTCGCTCGAAGAGGGCGAAGCCTATTTCCGCGACGGCTACGGGCTCTCCCGCGTCGGGGAGCAGTCCGTTTGCCCCAGCCGCCAGGGAGACCGGATATTCTTCCCCCTCGCGCAAGGGCAGCTTGAAGTCATTGCCCCGAATTCCCCGGACAGCCCGTTAAATGACTTTGTGTCGCAGCGAAAATATGGGGTGCGGGGAGTCGTCCTTACGGTTCCCGATCTGGACGGCGCGGCTTCCTACTTGGCCGGCCAGGGGATTCGAATCACCCGGTCCCCCATTTCGGGCGCCGTCCAGATTGATCCGGCCGATGCCCTGGGCGCTAGATTGGTGCTCGTAAAAGAATAGCGGCCGCCGATCGGCCTCGTTGCGGGCATCCGCTCATTGACCGGCGGATATCCGCTTACCGACCGGCGGGTATCCGCCCCCTGTGTAGGAGGAAAATCAATATGCATCGCGTAACACGAGGGTTGTTCCGGCGCGCGAGCCGGGCGCTGCCTTGGTATATCCCGCTGGCCGTCCTGGCCGTTTGGCAACTGCTCGGCGGCATCGGCTGGATTCCCGAACGGACGCTTCCGACGCCGTATCAGGTGCTTGCCGCCGGTTTCGATCTGCTGCGCGACGGAGAATTGACGCATGCCATCCTCGTCAGCACCTGGCGGGCGCTCATCGGATTTGCGGTCGGCGGTTCGATCGGTTTTTTGCTGGGCCTTCTGAACGGCGTCATTCCGCTCTTCGAGAAGCTGACCGACTCCACGATCCAGATGATTCGGAACATCCCCCATCTGGCGATGATTCCGTTGGTGATTGCCTGGTTCGGAATCGAAGAGAAGGCGAAGATTTTTCTGGTCGCGCTCGGCGTGTTGTTTCCGATTTATCTCAATACGCTGCACGGGATACGGTCCGTTGATCCCGGCCTCATCGAGATGGGCAAAGTGTACGGGCTGCGCGGGTGGAAGCTTTACCGCAAAGTCGTGTTGCCCGGGGCGCTGCCTTCCGTTCTGGTCGGCGTCCGTTTTTCGCTCGGCATCATGTGGCTTACCCTGATCGTGGCCGAAACGATCGCGGCGGATGCGGGGATCGGCTTTATGGCGATGAACGCGAGGGAATTTTTCCAGCTTGACGTCGTCGTGCTCAGCATTCTGCTTTATGCGCTGCTCGGCAAGTTGTCCGACCTGATCGCAAAATGGCTGGAAAGGAGATGGCTCAAGTGGCATCCGCATTTCGGCAAGGAGGCTTCGCCGTCAAAGACTTCCTGAATTTGAACGAAGCCGCCGGCGAAACGCCGCTTGCGGACGAAGAGGCGAGGCTTTCGCAAAAGCAGGAGAGAGGCATGTCCGTCGAGCTTGACGGCGTTGCCAAAAGCTTCGGCGGCAAACCGGTGCTGCAGAATATCCGCTTGTCGATCCGGCGGGGGGAGTTTGTCGCCGTCGTCGGCCGCAGCGGCTGCGGCAAAAGCACGCTGCTCCGGCTGATCGCCGGTCTGGACAAAGTCAGCTCGGGTACGCTCGAACGGGACGGGAAACCGGTTGACGGCATCAGTCCGGACACGCGGTTCATGTTCCAGGAAGCTCGCTTGCTGCCATGGAATAGCGTGCTCGACAACGTGCGCATCGGCGTCGTCGGCTCGGATGCGAAGAGCGCGAAGAGGAAAGCCTATGCCGCGCTGGAGCTGGTCGGTCTGCAGGACCGGGCGGGCGATTGGCCGTCCGTCTTGTCCGGCGGTCAGCGTCAGCGCGTCGCGTTGGCCCGCGCGATTGTCGGCAATCCCCGCCTGCTGCTGTTTGACGAGCCGCTCGGCGCGCTCGATGCGCTGACGCGCATTGAAATGCAGCGGCTGATCGAACAACTGTGGCTGCAGCGAGGTTTCACGGCTGTGATGGTTACCCACGACGTCAGCGAAGCGGTGGCGCTGGCGGATCGGGTCGTCCTGATCGAGGAAGGACGGGTCGCGATGGATTTGCCGGTTACGCTGGCCAGACCGCGCGCCAGAGACAACGGTTTCGTCCATTTCGAACGGCTTATTTTGGACCGGGTGATGACGCCTGCAAGCCGTCCGGCGGAACGATCGGATACGGCCACGGGGCGAGCGCCGGATCCGCTGTCATGAACATGCTCTCCCCCGTCGGGTCGGTCATGCGCAGGCAAGCCGGGTTCGTTTGGCGAGATGGCGATAGCAGTACCAACCGCGCGAGCAAAATAGAAGTGAGATTTAAAGCCGTTTTTGCATGACGCTTACCGTGCGGAGACCGGCTTTTTTTCTGGAGGGGGGAGGTTGAGCTTTTTGTATCCCGTCCGCCGGAACGGGTAGGTGGCGCTGTAGTTGCTTTAACGGCAACTGCAAAGCCCGGTTTTGCGCGCGCCCCCGATTTAAGTGCCGAAAAGGCAATTAAATCCGGCGAGCGGTCCGCCGGAACGGGTCAGCGGCGCTGTAGTTGCTTTAACGGCAACTGCAAAGCCCGGTTTTGCGCGGGCCCCCGATTTAAGTGCCGAAAAGGCAATTAAATCCGGGACGTGGCCCGCCGGAGCGGGTCAGCGGCGCTGCAGTGCGCCGGAGCGTCGGGCACACGAACCAACGGGTACACGACGAACGAGAGACGGTTGCGGGACGGCCATGAAACCCCCATAAAAAAAGCCCATCAGGCTCAATCGAGCTTGATGGGGAGAAAGCAAAGGTTGCGATACCTTAGAAAATTCCGATTCCCGCCCTAAGGATGATGACCAACAGAATGAAGAGCACGAGAACGAATGCAGCGGCACGGAGACCACCGCCATATCCGCCATATCCGCCATATCCGCCAACAGGATAACTCATGAAATCACCACCTGTTTGATTTTCTGTGATTGTTCATCACATCCTTAGCTTATGAACGGATAATCGTACGGTCTGTGCATTCGCACAGATCCCTAAAGATTCCGCGAATGCACAGAAGCGGCATCACGACGCGGCTTTCGGCAGGTTCCCCTTCGGCTCTCCTTCAGGCGGGCGGAGCTTATACTTTGAATTTGCCGACTAACGTTTGCAGTGAATCCGACATTTCCCTCAGCCTTAATGCGGTTTGCAGCATCTCCTGGCTCGTCGCCGTTTGCTCTTCCGTCATGGCTGCAACTTCTTCGGAGAACGAAGCGGTTTCTTCCGTAATCCTCGCAATTTCGCGGACAGACGTTTCCACGGCTTTACTGCCGGCAGACATTTGCTCTACAGTCGCAGCAACCTCCACGATTTGGGCGCTGAGGGTATTTACTTCTTCCATGATCGTGCGGAACGATTCGCCTGCACTCATCATGGCATCGATGCCGTTCTTTACGTCCGTGCTGCCGTTATCTACTTTTAGGACAAGCCCGTTAATGCCGTCCAGCATCGTTTCAATCGTTTCATTAATCTCAGTAGTGGAACGCGCAGATTGGTCAGCAAGCTTGCGGATTTCATCTGCAACGACGGCAAATCCGCGGCCCTGTTCGCCGGCGCGCGCCGCTTCGATTGCGGCATTCAGGGAAAGAAGATTCGTTTGGTTTGAAATCTCTTGGATATGGCTTACCACGTTCCGGATTTGTTCGGACAAGCGCCCAAGCTCCGCTGCGGACGTTTGGATCTCGGAGAAGATCGTTTCGATGCGGCCGATTTTATCCGCGTTCTGCCGCATTTCGTTGGCGCTCTGCGTGGCGATGGATTGCGTACGATGCGCAAGATCGGATACGCCGGTCGCAGTGGAGGCCACTTGCTCCAGTCCCGATACGGTTTCCTGAATAATGGCGGAGATCTCTTGCGTTTGGGATACTTGATGTTCCGCCCCTTGGGCTACGCGTTGAACCGACTGGGCGATTTGGTCGGACGCCTTGGAACTCTCCTCTGCGCCGTTCTTCAGCAAATTTGCGGAACCCCTGAGTTCCTCGGTGCTTGCTTGAATGTCGGCAATCATGCTTTGGAGGCTAGCCAGCAGCAAATTCGTCTGATCGGCCAAATCCTTCGTTTCATCTTTCGTTTTCACGGAGATTCGCTTTGTTAAATCGCCGCCGGAAGAGGCGATTTCTGCGATGGCGCTGCCTACCTTGCGCACGTTGCGTGCCGTTAAGGCGCCTGTAAAATAACAAGAAATCGCCGCGACGGCAATCACGAGCACAAGCGATCCGTACAACTGTTTTTGAAGCTGATCGTTCTTCTTTTCCAACGCCGCGACACGTTCCGCGGTCAGCTTTTTTTCCGTTGCGCGGAAATCGGCTAGCTGCTCGCGCAGAGCGTCCATATCCTTTTTCCCCGGATCCTCTTGGAAGAATTGCTGAATTCCCTTGTTGTCATTCGCGCTCTTCATGGCGATCACGTTCTCGCCGGCGACATGAATCCAGTTTTCGACGTTCTTCTGAATGGCTTTCAGCTTGTCCTGCTGGCTCGGGTTATCGGCAACAAGCTTAAACAGGGAATCGTAATGTTCCGCCCAGCGCTTTTTCCCGTTATAGTAAGGGTCTAAATATTTGGTATCCCCAGTGATGACAAAGCCGCGCTGTCCCGTTTCCATATCGATAAGATCTTTCTCAATGGATTGGGCCAAGCTATGTACTTCCATATCGTGATTGACAATAAACTCGGTCTCCTTTTGAAAGGCCGACAGCTGTTTGGTTACGCTAAGGATTTCGAAGACCAAGCAGACGATGACGATTAAAAAACCGATAGCGATTTTGTTCTGGATGCGGTTAAACCGGATCGATGGGCGTTTCATTCAGTCTGCACTCCTTGTTGTGTGTGTCTGTTGTATGTACAACTTTGAAAATTTTAGCCGTAACTGGTGGCCCGTTGAATCGTTTATCCCCCTCGCTTCATTCCAATATATGCCTATTGTAGGGTCAAAGGTCGAAGGATGTAAAGGTGGAACTGTACGACTTTTCGAGGTTGATTTTCGCGGCGCCGTGGAGGGCGTTCCAGTGGTCCGTACAAGGCGTACGGTTCGAATCCCGACGGCCGCGTTGTTTGGCATGAAACCTTCCCCTAAATAGAATCGTCAAGGACAAAGATGGAAGCGGTGTTCCCGCCGATTCGATTGTTTTTGGACCGGCCCCCCCCCCGGCTTATATCATTTCCGTGGCGAGGAATTCGGATTAGCTGTGCGCGACCGGGTTAGCCCTTGGGGACGCTGCGATAATGCGACCGCTGCTCGAAGCGACGGCCGAGGATTGGGACAACGTCATCAACATCGGCCTTCGAGGCGTGTTTCTGTGCAGTAAACATGTCGCGGCACATATGGTAAAACAGAAGAAGGGCGCGATCTTCAATATTTCGTCGAACCATGCGCTCGCCACGCTGCCGGATACCGAAATCTACGCCGCGGCCAAGGCGGGCGTCAACGGCATGACGCGCAGCATGGCGCTCAGCCTGGGCAAAGCGGGCATTCGCGTCAATGCGATCTGTCCGGGATTTACGGATACGCCTCACTATCGGACGTGGCTGAACAAGGACGGCAATGCCGCCGAGGTGGAGCGGGAAGTCCGCTTCGTTCATTCGGGAAACCGGATCAGCACGCCGCAGGATATCGGACGGCTGGCGGTTTTCCTTGCATCCGACGGGGCGGAAATGATTACAGGGGCGGAAATCCTTATCGACGGCGGCATGTCCGCCCGGTTGTACAACTCAAAGGTGTGCTGAACCGGATGGAGCCGGTCAACCTGCATGACTCGGCTCTTTCCGGGAAGAAACGGAGGCGTAAGGATGAATCAGACGGAAGTGTTGATCGATATCAGGGCCGTTCTCGGGGAAGGGCCTTCCTGGGACGAAAAGGAGAGCGTTCTTTATTTCACCGACATTTTGGAAAAAAGGGTGTACAAATTCAGCCCTGCCGACGGAAGCCTTAACCGCTATGCGTTCCCTCAATATGTGGGCGCCGTCGTTCCGAGACAGTCCGGAGGGCTGGCGGTGGCCGCGCAGGACGGGATTTACGCGTACGACCCGGATTCGGGGAGCCTAAAGCCGATCGGGCTGCCGGAGAATCCGGACCCGGATCTTCGGTTTAACGACGGCAAGTGCGATCCGATGGGCCGGTTTTGGGCGGGGACGACCTCGCTCTCGGACCGCGCGGGGGCCTCTTTCCTGTACCGTCTGAATGCGGAAGGGCGTCTGGATGTCATGCTGGAAGGCGTCAGCATCTCCAACGGCTTATGCTGGAACAGGGACGGCACCGTCATGTATTACATCGATACGCCGACGCGGACGGTTTCCGCCTTCGACTTCGAGATGGAAACCGGCAGCATCCGGAATCGGCGAACGGCAATCGAAATCCCGGAAAGCGAAGGAGCGCCGGACGGCATGACGATCGACGAGGAAGGAAAGCTGTGGATCGCGCATTGGGGAGGGTTCCAGGTGGCCCGCTGGGATCCGGCAACCGGCCGGAAGCTCGCGTCCGTCCGGTTGCCCGTCCCCCTTGTGACTTCGTGCGTCTTTGGCGGCAGCGAGCGCAACGAGCTGTTCATCACAACCGCCCGGATCGGCCTAAGCGAAGACGAGCTGCGCGCGCATCCGCTCTCCGGAGCCGTCTTCCGGGTCGCTGCCGGCGTAAAGGGAGCCGAGACGCACCGCTACTTGGGGTGAGCGGCGGTTTCCGGGCGCAGCGGGGGCATTTTTCGAAACCGATTATATGAGCATCGTTATGCAACGTCTTGCCGGGTTGTCGGACCCGGCTTTTTTTATTGGCGGCAGCGGGGATGGAGGATTATGTGTGAAAAAAACAAATTTCATCTCGACATAATGTTCGTTTTATTTTAATATTATGTTCGAAAATAACATTCTCGTGAAAAGGAGTTGGCCCGTTTTGTCCAGACCGTACCGCTTGAACCGGATGTTTAGCGCGCAAGGAAAATGTTTCGATGTGGCGATCGACCACGGCTTTTTTAACGAATACACCTTTTTGCAGGGCATCGAGAATATGGAGAAAGCCGTGGCCGCGATCGTGGATGCAGGTCCGGACTGCATTCAGCTTAGCGTCGGTCAGGCCCGATGGCTGCAATCGATCCCGGGCAAGACGAAGCCGGGGCTTGTGCTTCGCGCCGACGCCGCCAACGTATACGGTGCGGAATTGCCCCGCTATCTGTTCAGCGAGACGATCGGCCGCACGATCGAGCAAGCGGTAAGGCTCGACGCGGTGGCGGTTTGCGTCAACCTGCTGCTGTTGCCGGGGCAGCCGGAGCTGCATCATCAGTGCGTGCGCAACATTTCCGCGCTGAAGACGGAAGCGGAGAAATACGGGATGCCGCTCATGGTCGAGCCGCTCGTCATGCTCCCGAACGAAGCGAAGGGCGGCTATATGGTCGACGGGGACATCCGCAAGATCATGCCGCTCGTCCGCCAGGCCGTGGAGCTCGGCGCGGACGTCATCAAGGCGGACCCGTGCGACGACGTAACCGAATATCATCGGGTGATCGAGGTCGCGTCCGGCATTCCGGTGCTCGTCAGGGGCGGCGGCCGCGCGTCGGACGAGGAGATCGTCCATCGGACGGTCGAGCTGATGAAGCAGGGAGCGTCGGGAATCGTCTACGGCCGCAATATCGTTCAGCATCCCCGCCCGGCGGCGATGACGCGCGCGCTCATGGCGATCGTTCATGACGGGGCGACGGCGGAACAGGCGCTGGCCGTGCTGAAGGGAGATGCTTTATAATGGCGAAAAAGACCATTCGCTTCGGCGTCATCGGCTGCGGCCTGATGGGCAAGGAATTCGCGAGCGCGGCCGCGCGCTGGTGCCATCTGGAGAACGTCGATTTCGAGCCGCGCATCACCGCGGTTTGCGATGCCAATCCGGCGGCGGCGGAATGGTTTGTCCGTCGGGTGCCGACGGTTGAAAACGCTTATTCCGACTACAAGGAACTGCTGGCCGACCCGAATGTCGACGCCGTGTACTGCGCGGTTCCCCATCATCTTCACGAGCCGATCTACGTCGATATTATCCGGGCGGGCAAGCATCTGCTGGGCGAGAAGCCGTTCGGCATCGACGGGCGGGCGAACGAAGCGATATTGAAAGCGCTTCAGGAGACGCCGGGCATCGTCGTTCGCGCTTCTTCGGAGTTTCCTTTCTTCCCGGGCGCCCAGCAGATCGTCCGGTGGGTCGGGGAAAAGCGGTTCGGCAAAATCATCGAGGTGGAAGCGGGATTCTGGCATTCGAGCGACCTCGATCCCGGCAAGCCGATCAACTGGAAGCGGCGGACGGCGACAAACGGGGAGTACGGCTGCATGGGCGATCTCGGCCTGCACGTGCTGCATTTGCCTTTAAGATTCGGCTGGAAGCCGGCCAGCGTCCGCGCGCTGCTGTCGAAGATCGTGACGGAGCGGCCCGACGGCCGGGGCGGCAAGGTTCCTTGCGAGACGTGGGACAACGCGATCCTTGCCTGCGAGGCGGAGTCGGAGGGGGAGTCGTTCCCGATGGTCCTGTCCATGAAACGGATTGCGCCCGGCCATGCCAACACATGGTTTATCCGGATCGCGGGGACGGAATTTTCGGCGGAATTCTCGACCAAAACCCCGAAGCAGGTCGCCTGCCTGCCGTATCGGCCGGGGGCGGCCCAGGCTTGGCAGATTCAGGACGCGCCTTACAAATCGGCCTATGAGACCATCACGGGCCCGATTTTCGAATTCGGGTTTTCCGATTCGATTTTGCAGATGTGGGCGGCTTTTTGCGACGAGGTGGCGAACGGTCCCGACATGCGGCAGCCCTTCCGCTGCGCCACGCCGGAAGAAGCGGCCGGAAGCCATCGGGTGTTCACCGCCGCGCTGGAATCAAGCCGGACGGGGGAAACCGTGAAAATCGATTGGGGGAGATGAGCTTGAGCAAACAGTCGGCGGAAGCGGTCGTGGCGGGCCATATTTGTCTGGATATCATCCCTCGGATCGAGGCGAAAAGCGGCGGCATCGGCTCGATTGTCGTTCCCGGCAAGCTGGTGGAGATCGGCCCGGCGCTCGCTTCGACCGGGGGAGCCGTCGCCAACACCGGCATTGCGCTTCACCGGCTCGGCATTCGGACCAAGCTGATGGGCAAGGTGGGCGGGGACATGTTCGGCCGAACGATCTTGCGCCTGCTCAAGGAGAGCGGCGAGAAGCTGTCCGAGGGAATGATCGTCTCCCGGGAGGAATTCACCTCCTACAGCGTCGTGATCAATCCGCCGGACACGGACCGCACGATTCTGCATTGTCCCGGCACGAACGACACCTTTTCGGCGGACGATGTCCGCACGGAAGACCTGGCAGGAGCGAGACTGTTTCATTTCGGCTATCCTCCGCTGATGAAGCGCATGTATGAGGGCGGGGGCGAGGAGCTGAAGCGGCTCCTGGACAAAGCCAAAGGCGCAGGGCTGACGGTTACGCTGGATATGGCGAGGCCCGATCCGGACGCGCTGTCCGGGCAAGCGGACTGGCCCTCCATTCTTCGGAGAACGCTGCCCTTTGTCGACGTTTTTCTTCCCAGCTTCGACGAAATTCTGTTCATGCTCCGGCCGCGGCTGTTTCGCTGCTTGTCCGAAGAGTGCGGGGGGGCGGACCTGCTGGCGCGGGCGGACGGTCCCTTGCTCTCGTCGCTCGCGGACGAATTGCTCGGCATGGGGACGGCCGTCGTCGCGCTCAAGCTTGGCGAGCACGGGTTGTACGTGAAGACCTCTGCCGACCGGGCGCGGCTTCAGGCGATGGGCGCCTGCGCGCCGGACCGGCGCGTTATTTCCGCCTGGAGCGGACGGGAGCTGCTCGCGCCCTGTTTCCGGGTGAAGGCGGTCGGCACGACCGGCGCGGGCGACTGCACGATTGCCGGCTTTCTGGCGGGCATGCTCAGGGGACTGCCGCTTGAGGAGACGATGCGGTATGCCGTCGCGGCCGGAGCCTGCAACGTGGAGGCGGCCGACGCGATCAGCGGCATTCCGCAGTGGCGGGCGCTGACGGAGCGGATGGCGTCCGGCTGGGCGCATCGGGACCCGCTTCTGCCGTTGCCGGGATGGGCGTACCGGCCCGATTGCCGGTTGTGGGCGTCGGAACGCGACGCGGCGCGGCAGGGTTGATTCGCGGTATCGGGCAAGCGATAATAGAATAAGCGGTCATCGAATCGGATGAAATCAAGCCATCGGCACCGGAAATCGTCGGGAGGACGCGAAGACCATGGGCGATAAGTTGAATGAGAGGCAGCAGCAAATTCTGGAGTGGCTTAACGCGGAGCGCGAAGTGAAAATTTCCGAGCTGAAGGAAGCGTTCGGCGTCACGGAAATGACGATTCGCCGCGACCTGGAGAAGCTGGAAGCCGCGGGCAACGTCAAGCGGACGTTCGGGGGGGCCATTCTGGTCGGACGGGATATCGCGCTGGCCGAACGCTACCAGTCGATGTCGGAAGCGAAGGTCCGCATCGGCAAATATGCGGCGGCGTTGATTCGGCCCGGGGAGTCCGTCTTTCTCGACGCGGGAACGACCACGTTTCAGGTCGCGCGGTATTTGCCCTCCGGCTTTCCGATCACCGTCGTGACCAACGCGGTCAATATCGCTTCCGAGCTCATGGGCAAGCAAATCCAGACGATCGTCACCGGCGGTTTGCTCATGGAGGCGACGGGCGCGCTGGCCGGACCGGTTACCGTGGACATGCTCTCCGGCATGGCGTTCGACCGCGTGTTTCTCGGCGCCACCGGACTCGATGCAAGGCACGGGTTCAGCAATTCCAACGTTTACGAAGCCGAAGTCAAAAAGGCGGCGATCCGGCAGGCGGCGGAAGTGAACGTCGTGATGGACGCTTCCAAGTTCGGCGCCCGGGTATTGTTCTCCTATGCGCCGCTGGACGAAGTGCACCGCCTCGTGACCGACCGGATGCCGGACGAGACGCTGCGGCTTGCCTGCGAGGAAGCGGGCATGCGCATCGAAATTGGGTAACGGTCCGTTTTGAATCGCGCCCCAGGCTAGGGGATCAGTTCCAATTCGCGAAGGCTTCTGATCGACAGGTACGCTTTTCCCTCCGCATATTTGATCTTGATCGTCTTTCCGTTGGACAGCGAATGAAAGGCGACTCCGGAAGACGTGTCGAGTCTGAACTGCGGCAATTCGACCTTGTTGCCGTTGCCGTACAGCGTCAGCCCGTTGAACGCGGTACCGCTGTCGGGCTCGCCGACCTCGGCCGTGACGCCGAGCGATTGCGCGTCCTCCAGAGAAACCCAATCCTGCGCGTTCAGTTCTTCCGAGGCGTCGATGCCTGCGGAAGCTTCTTTTTTGTCCAATGAAATCGTGCCGTCCTTGAAGTCGACGCCGTAGCCGAGCAGCCGGCCGGCTTCGCGCAGCGGAATATAGGTGGAACCGTTGTAGGTCAAGGGGACGTTGGCCATCGGGACCGTCTTGCCGTCCACTTTCACGACATAGTCGGGCCTAAGCAGAGCGGTAACTTTGGCGAATGCGGGCGCGCCGATTGCGGAACCGGCTGAAGCGAGCAGAGCGCCGGCAACGAGGCCGATGACGAGCATGCGCAAATTTTTCAAAATACGTCAGCTCCTTCCGTCGTTTGTCGTTCATTATAGCATGTCCGGATGGCGCCCGTTGGCCGGATTAAAAAAATAAAAGCATCACGCCTTAAAGAGCGCGATGCGGAAGAAAAAACGGACCGAGACCGGTCTTTAGTATATGCCGAAGCCGGCACGAAGGATGATAACGAGCAGAACAAAGAGGACCAGGACGAACGCCGCTCCCCCGAAGCCGTGTTTGTGGCCGTATCCTCCAACGGGATAACTCATGATATCACCTCCGTTTGGATGGTTGTGATTGCTCATCACCCTTTTACTCTATGTGCGAAAAACCATATGGACAGTACAGCAGCCTATGAGCCGCGATAATCCGCAAACGCACAAAAAGGCCGCCTGAAGGAACAAGGATTCCTGAGGCGGCCTTTTTCGGCGTTCTCTCCTTTCCGCGCCCGGAGGCGTCCGGCCATGAGAATCATGTAAAAAAAATGAAGGATCGTTCATATTTAAGGAACCGCTAAGGTTCGTCGGTTACGGTGAATGCAGCGGGAGGGAGGGGATAGCGGCAACCTTCATACCTGCAGCTTAGATTTTCGCCGAACGGAACGATTTTAAACGGAGGGATGATAGGGTGAAACTCGGGAAATGGTCTGTTTTGCTGGCGTTGGCGGCCTTTTTGATCTTTTCGGGCTGTTCGTCGGGCAACGGTAACGGAAACGATACGGGAACGATCGAGCAGGACGGCGTCCAAACGGATGCAGGCCTGAACGGAGGGACGGACGCGGACGGCAGCGGTCTGGACGGCGCGGGCGGTGCGGAAAGCACGCCGGAAAGCTCCGTGGACGGTGCGGACGACGGCGCTTCTCCGGAAGCGTCGGCGGACGCTTCGAGCCCGGCTGCGGATGCCGGCGCGGAAGCAAGCGGCAGCCCCGCCGCCGCGACGGAGTAACGGCGCGTACAGGAAAACAAAAGTAGCCCGGGCGGTTAGTCCCGGGCTGCTTTTGAAATAGTACGCTCAGCATGGGTGTCATTTTGGGGTGTCCATGACTTATTGCAGTCGAATGAGTTACCCATATACCAAGAAATCCGAAGCCGCCAGAGCATGCCGGAATGCTAAATTCTTTAGACGACTTCTCCTCTCGCAAAGACCAGAGCGACCTGTTGGAGTGAATGCTCTACTTGTTTTTTCTTATTAAAGCTTGCTGGATTTTTCGTTCAGAAGCTGTTTCGGTTCTTCATTGGAATACAGACCTTGTATTCCTTTTATTTTAACGGTCAATACTTTATTTGCAGCTTCTGCAAGAGAATTGGTATTGTCCACTCTACTTTGTGAAGCGCCGTCGGAAACGACATATTGATCTATTTCTGGTCTATATGAAAGGAACAATAGATACTTCTGGTTTGCTTTTACTTTATCTCTTGACTGATAAAGTTTAATATTATCCGATGCGGCTTTGCCGAAAAAGGTTTCTTCAATATGCAATGCTGCTTCTTGATGGGAACCTTCGGGGTTGCCGAGTTCTTTATCTTTGACTTCACTGACGGAGTCTACATTTACAAGAACAACCAGATCCGTTTTGCCCTTAAGCATTTGTTCGATATTATACAAAGGAAGGTCGCCGTTTGATGCCGTTTCTTCAATTGAAGAATTTGCGGCAATTGCATTGGAGTTGTTTTTTGCTGAACAGCCTGAAATAACCAGCACACTTACAATAATAAGAAATAGGAATTTTTTCATTATTTTCACATCCTTTCTAAATCGTGTTGTCGTTAATCACCGATCCAATGTTGCAGTGAAGCTGGGATACGGCCGCCCAGAAGAACAAAAGCAGCCTGGGGGGTTAGCCCCGGGCTGCTTTTGTCATGATTTTGCAAAATGCGCGATAAACGTCTCCGCGTTCGCCTGATGCTCCGCCGTGTTGCGGATCGCGGCGATAAACTGCTTGCCGGTTACGCCGAGAAGCTCGGAGAGCGGACTGTCGGTAAGGTCGATGCCGTAGACATGCTCCTTATCCTGTTCCTCCTCCTTCTCCTTAAGCGCGGCGCCGGTTTTCAGCAGCGGCCGAATCGCCGGTCCGCCGACCTCGTCGAGCGGCAGGAACGCTCCCTGCTTGGCCAGCTTGGTGAAATTGTCTTTATCCAAAATATACAAGTCCGATTTGTCGGTCATGACGACCAGCATGCTCTTCTGGATAAGCGCCATATCCTGCTCGCTGCGCATTTGCGAAGGCACATACGTAAGGCCGGCGACTACGCGTTTCCAATCGGGAAACAGCTTGGCGATGTCCTGGCCGAGCGGTTCGGTATCGCTTCCGAAGCCGTCGCCGTAAAAATATTCTCCGAAAAACATGACGGACAAGCTGGCGGGGGGAAGGCTGGCCAGACGCTGCTGTTCCTCGCGGTGGTCGATGTAGCTTTTGATGCCGTAGCCGATCAGCAGCAATACGGCGATGGCCCCGAGGATATGAAACTTGTAGTAATGGATAAAATGATCCCACTTCCGCTTGGTCTCGGCCATCTTTTTATATTTTCCATAGTTTTGTTCGATGAATTGCTTGCTTGCCTGCTGCTCCTCGTATTCGTGGATGAATCGATAAGCCCGGTTGATCAATTCCAGATCGATCGTCTCGCCGGTAGAAGGCTCCGAATGCTCCCGCATTCTCTCGGCGCGGGCTTTGCGCGTGAGCAAGTAATAGCGTTTTTCCAGCTCTTCCTTGGTTGCGTTTTCAGGAAGTCCCAGCGCTTCGTATGCCTCTTTCAAGCTTTCCATCGGGTCACCCTCTATCTATCATGTTATCAATAAGTATACAATCTATAAAACGGTTCCTCAAATGAGCAAGAGCGTTTCCGGCAGACCGGCGAAGGAATGAAAGTAAGGGGGACGGAACGCTTTCTTCGCTGCTGGTTTGTCCCGATCCTTATGTCGTTTTGCGCGACCCGGAGGATGTGTACTATACGCTCAAAAGTCTGGTTCTGGAGCTGGACCGCCGCGAAGCCGAAGAAAATTTGGCCATGCTGCTGTTTGCCCAACTGCTCATCCGCATTGCCCGGCTGCGCGCGGAGGCGGAGAACAAGTCCCCGTTTGGCGCGAATCCGCATGTCCGGAAAACGGTCGATTTTCTATACCAGAACTACGACCGCCCCATTCAGGTGAAGGATATCGCGGCGGCGGCCAACGTCCATCCGGGCTACCTCCACCGTATTTTCAAGGCGCAGACCGGACAGACGCTTACGGAGTACCTGACCGCTTTGCGAATGGAAAAGGCGAAGATGCTGCTGCTGATATTTGCGATTATGTGGGCGTCGGCAGCCGGCCGTATTTTCATTCCCTCTTCAAAAAACATACGAACATGACGCCTTTGGGATTCAGGCGCTCCATGGTTGCGGAGAAGGTTCCGGATGGATAAAAAAGGTTAGAACTTTGAGTTTCCGAATTGGCTGAACGATCCCGCGCTCAAGTACGAGGCTTCGCAGCGGAGCCATGAGCACGGCTCCTACATGATTGAAGCTTTGGAGACCGGACGCGTGTACCGCGGCCACTTCAATGTCGTCAATAACGGCGTCATCTCAAACCTGCCGGACGATGCCGTTATCGAAGCGCCGGGGTATGTCGACCGCAACGGCATTTCGATGCCGCTTGTCGGAGACTTGCCGCTCGGTCCGGCCGCCGTCTGCAACGCGAGCATTTCGGTGCAGCGCCTTGCGGTCGAAGCGGCGGTGCGGGGGGACGACAAGCTGCTGCGTCAGGCCTTTATGATGGACCCGCTTGTCGGCGCGGTCTGCAATCCGAAGGAAATTTGGCAAATGGTCGACGAGATGCTGGTCGCTCAGGAGGCGTGGCTGCCGCAATACGGCGAAGCGATCGCGGCCGCGAAGAAGCGGCTGGCCGAAGGGCCGCTGCTGCCGACGCGGGAAGGCTATCGGGGGGCGGCCAGGCAGCAGGTCAAAACCGTCGAGGAAATGCGGGCCGACCGCAAGGCGGCGAACCGGAACGCAGGCGCATCGGACAAAGGCCAGGACCGCGCGAAAGCGCCCGCGCCCTGAATGGGTTTGCGTTGAAGCTTTGGGGCGCTGCCGCAGGGCCTTGCCTTTGGCGGCGCCGGAAAGCCGGCCGCTTGCGCCGCCCGCACGGATCGCCCGGCAGCGCGATGCTTGGGGGCAAGAATGGTCAAGGACCGCTTACGTCCCGGGCGTGAAGTCGGTCCAACTGCCGCCCCCGTCCTTCGTGCCGAGGAGCAAGGCGGATTCGGGGCGCTCGGGATTAAGGGCGATGATCCATCCGGTCCACGGGTCATGGAAATCGGCGTCCTGAACGCTGACAAGGCGCGGGTCCTGCAGTTTCGCAAAGTGGGTTCCGCCGTTGACCGTCTTCAACAAGCCGCCTTCGACGGGACCCGCGCCGACGCTCAACGGAACGTAACCGACGCGCGGATTGACGAATTCCAGCTTCACCGGATAGGGGCGTATGCCCGGAATCTTGTCGTTGCGCAGCTTCCACTTGCCGCCGCCGTTGTCCGTCGCATACAGCAGGGAGCCGTGCGTATCGGGATTCACAAACAGAACGAAGCCGTGCTTCCGATCCGGAAACCGGATGGCTGCAGGCGACCAGTCGCCGCTGAGGCGCGGCGCGTTGGCAAGCTTGACCCAGTGGCGGCCGCCGTCTTTCGTTTTCCATACGGCGGCCCGGCAGTCCGCATTCGCATCGGAAGGCACAAGTCCCGGATCGGGGCACTCGGTGCCGAGCCGGCCCACGGCGTAGCCCGTCAAGGCGTCGACGAACGAAATGTGATAAGGCGCCGCCTCCCCGGAATCCGAAACGGAGGCGTCCAGCCAGGTTTGTCCGCCGTCCGTCGTCTTGCCGATCGCGGACCGGACGCGGACGAAAGCCGTGTTTTCGTCGATCGCCTGAATCTCGTTGTTGGCTCCGGCTCTCCGGTCCGCAATCGACCACTGGCCCTTCCACGTTTTCCCGCCGTCGCTTGTATGCAGGATTGTCGTTCTTCCGCACAAGGCCGTCCCTGCGGCCATATTGCATTCGCTCGATCCGATCGCCCAGCCGTGCTTGCCGTCCGCAAAGGAAAATACCGCATCCTGCAAGCCGGATTCGATCGGTGCGGAAGCCCACCGCTTGCCGCCGTCGGACGTACGCCATATTTGAGCGGTCGGGTCGTCCCCGATGGAGCCGGCAACCCAACCGTGCGCGGAATCGGCGAACTGGAGCTGCGTCAGCCGCACCGCCGGCGCAGCCGGGCGCTCCGGGGCGGAAGGCGCGGGCGAAGGCGTTTTGCCGGCCGCTTCGGCCGGGTTCCACATAAGCGCAAACGCGGTCAGCAACGAGCATAAACGTTGAATCATTTTTCATATCCCCCTTCAGCGGAACGCTGGATTGGTTCGAAACGTATTCCACGGTAGCATTTCCAATTTCTGCGTCATCTTCCCTTTTTTCATTCTGGAAGGATTGACCGTTTTTAGAAGACGTGGTACATTGTAGTTACATCAATCAACGTTTTGCGGAAGCACCGCAATTTCCGATGAATCCTCGTCGGAGATTGCGGTTTTTTGCGTTTTCCGCGGGTTGAAGGGAGGGGCTGTTTTGCTGCGGTTGGTGATGGCAGTGCCCGACTCGCAATATGCGTCCAAGCTGTCGCGTTTTCTGCGCGAGAGCGAGCCGAGCTGGCGGATCGCGGCGTTTACGCAGGAGATTGCGCTCCTTCGGCATCTGGAGGAGGCGCCGGGAACGGAGCTGCTGCTTCTTCATTCCTCGTTTCTTCCGGCCATTCGGGCAAAAGCGGATGCCGGAGCCCTGCGCGGCCGGATCGTGGCGCTCGCGGAGCGGCCGGGCGAGGGCGAAGGGCTTCCGGAGGTGGCGATGTATCAGCCCATGTCCCGTCTGCTGACCGAACTGACGGAACACATGCACGGAGACGCCCGGAAGAGCGGCGAAGCTGCCGGAGGCGCGCCGTTGCTGACCGTGTTTTCGGCGGCCGGCGGCTGCGGGAAGACGGCGCTTGCCTTGAATATCGCACGGCAGGCCGGGGAACGGGGATACCGGGTTTTCTATTTGAACTTGGAGGCGCTGAACGCGACGGATTTGCTGTTTGGAACCGGGGAAGCGGACAGCCTGTCCCGTCTGCTGTACGCGCTGCGTACCCGTCCGGAGGATCGGGCGGCCGAGGAGCTGGAACGGCTCCGAAGAAGCGAAGGGCGGCTTCGGGCGGAATATTTCGACGCTCCCGACCATCCGGGCGAACGCCTTGCGATGACGGCGGAGCAGCTGCGGGAACTCATCGGCGCTCTGCGCGCGGACGGGCGTTACGATCTCATCGTAGCCGACGCCGACAGCGGCTGCGGAGATTGGCATCTGGAGCTTCTGAACCTGAGCGCCCGGGTCGTCTGGATGGTCATGGACGATGCCCAGAGCCTGCGGAAGGCGGAGAAGCTGGCGCGGTACTGGATGGGCAAGCTTCCGATGGATGCGGGCTCCGTGTCGTTCGTGCTGAACAAGTTCTCCGGAGCGATGAAGAACGAATGGCGGCTGCCGGGGAAGGGGCCTGCGGGCGTATTGCCTTATGTTCCGCAGTGGAAGGCAATGGCCGGTCTTGAAGGGTGGTTCGCTTCCCCGGCGTTCAGCGGATCGGTCGACCGGCTTCTGGACGAATGGGGCTGGCCGCACCGTTTTTCCCCCGAACTGCCTGCGGAAGGCGGTGGGCCTTATGCAAGCTTCGCCGCTGTCGGCCGCCGAGCTCGCTGAGCTTCGCGAAGCGGTGCGTTCCCGGCTTGCCTGGGACGCCGCCGTGTCGGACGGCGAGCTGCGGGCGCTGATCGAACAGGAGCTGTTCCGCCATGCGCGCGCAAGAGAGATGACGTCGGCGGAAAGGGCGTCCGCGGTCAGCCGGCTTTTTCATTCGTTCCGGGGACTGGACGCGTTGCAGCCGCTGCTCGACGATCCGGACATTACGGAGATTATGATCAACGGGCACAGGGATATTTTCGTGGAGCGTTTCGGCGAGCTGAAGCCCGCCGGAATCGAATTCGAAAGCCGGGAAAGGCTGGAGGATCTCATCCAGGCGATGGTCGGCAGCGTCAACCGGATCGTCAACGAAGCGTCGCCGATCGTGGATGCCCGTCTGCCCGACGGTTCGAGGGTGCATGTCGTGCTGCCGCCGGTCTCGCTCACAGGTCCGATCGTCACGATCCGCCGTTTTCCCCGGCATCCTCCGTCGATGGACGAGCTGGTCGCGCGGGGTTCCGTTACGGAGGAGGCTGCGAAGCTGCTCCGGCAGCTGGTGGAAGCGAAATACAACATCTTCATCAGCGGCGGGACCGGCTCGGGGAAGACGACGTTTCTGAACGCGCTCGCCCAGTGGATTCCCGCGGACGAGCGGATTATTACGATCGAGGATGCGGCCGAGCTGCAAATTCGCGGCGTGCCCAATCTGGTCTCGCTGGAGACCCGCAACGCCAATACCGAAGGCAAAGGAAAGATCAGCATGCGGGAGTTGATCCGAGCTTCGCTGCGGATGCGCCCGAACCGCATCATCGTGGGCGAGGTTCGCGGCGAGGAAGCGCTCGACATGCTGCAGGCGATGAATACCGGACATGAGGGAAGTGCATAATACATGAAATGCATATCATTTATTGAAATTCGATTTCTGCACGTGCAGGGAAGAATGCATTTTTTACCCCTTTTACATTACGTGCATCAGTGATTAATGTTATCTTTTTAAAAATGGTACCGATTGCCTCCTGTTTATCTAGGTCATCAAGTTCGGGCCACATCTCGATTAATTCAAAAATCTTTTCGTTCCCTGGTTGATTTTTTACTCCTTCGAATGCTTCCAGTTTACTCCGGATCTCACTCTCGACTTCATATTCTTCATCCATTCTCTTTTTGAAGTCAGTTTCGTTAATTAGGTCTTCTGCAAAAGCATATTGCCACTTTTTAATACGAGCACGTACTTTTTCTAATTCTTTCCTTAGTCTTGTAATTTCCTTCTTCTTTTCAGAATCACTCTTTGCGATTTTTTCTTGTTCCGTAGCAATCGCCTTATGATCTGATTTTATATTTTTGATATGTTCCATGATAAGATGTTCCACCTGGGATTGCCTAAACATCGGCATGTCGCAGCCCTTGTTGTTTTTGCGTTTACTGCACCAGTAATAGGGGGTGCGTACAACACTTCCGTCTTTACGGATTCGACTCCTTGCCAAGCGCCCATACATTGACGATCCGCAGCGCCCACAGCGTAATACACCATTAAACCAATAGATCGCTTTTTTACTATAACCGCCATCTGAACGGCGGCGCATTCGAGCCAGGTGTTGCTCATATTCTTCAACTGTCCAAACTGGCTCATGATCCCCCATAGTATCAATGACTTTAACCCTGAGCTCTCGTTTCCGTTGAGGGTACTTTCCATTTGGAAGTTTGGATCCTAATCGAATTATGCCGGCATAAAAAGGGTTTTCTAACGTCAAAGCTACATTACTCGCCGTCCATTCATGACCGCGGCGATCAATCCCATTCCGGTACAAGTGAGCGGCCACGGCCTGATAACTCATTCCACTCATATACAGTTCTCTAACCAATTTCAATATTTCGGCTTCCGATTCAATTAAATTACCCTTGCTGTCATAACCGTATGGGTATTTTCCACCAGGGCGTTTGCCCTCTCTGACTTTTTGTTCAACTCCCATTCGGACACGCTCGGCGATCAACTCCCGTTCAAATTGTGCGAACACCGCAATTAGGCCAATAAGAGCCCGTCCAATGGCTGTGGTGGTATCAAATTTTTCTTGACGGGATATAAAGCCGACTTCATGCTTTTGCAGATATTCCAATAGTTCATATAAATCTCTGACCGAACGGGTAAATCTATCAAGTTTATAGACCAAGACTGCGTTGAATTCCCCATTTTTAGCCGCTTCAAGCATTGCCTGCAGTCGCGGCCTTTTCGTATCCTTGGCCGAATATCCATCGTCGATATAAATATTCGCAATTTCATAACCATTTACGCGACAATAATCGACAAGTTGATTTTTCTGCGCCCGAATAGAATAACCTTCAGCTGCTTGTTCGTCTGTTGAAACGCGCACATAGATGGCAACTTTCATGTTATGATCTCCTTTACGAATATATGTTCTGTTTTGGTGAGAAAAGAAAAGCCCGGTTAAGGGCTAATCTTCTTTTTTGTCCTTCTGTTGCTCCAGGAATCGCCTGAACGTTTCTGCCGGCATTATAAGCCGGCCGAGATCGGAGTGCCCTAGGCGGGCTTGCAGACGATCCAGATCAACACCGACACGGCCGCCCTCAACAAAAAGATCGTCAGGTTCAAGGAAATCTGTTTTGTCATCGCCGAGCAGCCCCATAGAGAATGCGGTGAAATACGTTTTCTGGCTGTCCGGCAAGTGCGCCTCGTCCGGCTTAAAGATGACGATTCTGGTCAGCGGGCCGCGATCGACTTGGATTCGGTAGCGCATGGGAGAGACCTCCTTAATATTTAAGTTCTTCATAAAATTTAGGAATTGGCATTTCGGTTAAAAACTGTTTAATTTTCTTATAGAGTTCAATTTTTTTGTCGGGGTCATCGCTAGACCCCAATCTTGCTGCTGTATCAACAAGAAGATTCTGGCTTTGAATAAAAAATAATTCTGAATTTATATTCAGCAAATAGGTTTTTATTTCTGTGTCACTTGGTCCTTCCAATGCTTTAAGATCATTGATAATTCGGTCAATCTCTCCGGTTGCACGTGCTATTTCCTGAAATGTCAGGGCGTTAAACAAATTCTCATTCGCTTCCCTGAGATCGTCTAACTTGATCAAGACATCCTTAGCAACAGAAGCTTCTTTTTGAATATCAGATAATCTTTTTCTTATGACCGAATCCTCATATAAATCCAACGATTTTTTATAGACCTCGACAGCACTTTCAAATTCTCCATTCTTATAATGATTGCTTGCTTGTTTGTTTAGTTTTTCGGCTTGTTCCTCTTTCGATTCGCCACATCCAACCAGAATCAGCATAAGGGTAAGAATCGTTACCAATAAGCGCATGGTCTACCTCTAATTATTTTCCCGATCGGTTCGGGGACTTGCTTAAACATTTTGCTCAAATCCAAATATTACATGGTAAATGCTTCATGCAACTTTCTATAATGATCTTACAATATTCGACAAATCAAAAGGGGTGGTTGCGTCTAAAAGTTAGCTGTAAGCTAAGATTCTCCGAGATGGAGGGGCCGAAGCCCGGCCAATTACCCGAATTCTATCTCATGCAGTTCCTCCATTGAGCATCCCAGGAGGAATGCGGCTTTTGCCGCCGTTGGGTACGAAAAGTATCTTTTCCCGGATATGACCTGAGAAAGAAATCCTTCCGAGATATCAAGGCGTCGAGCGAATTCTGCTTGAGTCCATCCTTTTCTTTCTAGTAATTCGGGTATTCGGCTCCTCCCAACTCGGAGAGCCAACGAAACACCTCCTAATATCCTATATTTTCCTTGATAAGAACATTTGTTCCCGTTAAAATGAGAACAATAATTACCAAAATGGTAATACCAATAACATCGAAGAGGCGGTGCTTGACTTGGATAACGAGATCCAGAAATTCGTTCAAGGATTTATAGGTGATGATTCCATCTTGGCAAACGAATTAATCTTGCTTGTTTTGAGTTATCCGCTTAGCGAAGTCGAACGCTGCCTCCAATATATCCAGAAACTTAGGATCGGTTAGCTCCATGCCATGTTCTTCGGCAAGTTTCTTGGCTTTCTTTATAAATTCATGATCACCGGCGGCATAATAGCTGCCGGTTTCTTTTACAAAACTTGCTTCAAGACTTCCCTCACCTTCCATACTTGCGCTTCCGTAGACAGTTCTTGTACCACGTCCGAGCAGCCAATTTTGAGGGACATTGAAGTAATCGGATATTTTTTTTATTATCTCATCGCCAGGGTCTTCCTTATTTTCCTCAATAGCGATTAACTTTCCAACAGGCACCCCAATTTTTTTTGAGAGTTCCTGGTGAGACAAACGTTCGTCATTTCTCAATGCTTTCAGCCTTTCTCCGAGGGAAGCTTTCGGCGAAGGGTCGTCGGTCCTGCCTAAAAGATAATCAATGTTTACATCGAAAAAATCAGCTAGCAGCTCTAATCTTTCCCTTTTTGGTGGAGAATCGATGGCTTCCCAACGACGAACTGTGGTTCCAGGTATATCAATTGCATTTGCTAATTGCTCTTGTGTTAAGCCTTTTTTATGTCGAAGCTCTTTTAGGCGGTCCTTAAACTTCATAACGCTCACCCCATGCTACCTATTCTAGACAACAATGTTCATAAAATAAACGTTCAAAATATGCAACATAGATATTGACAACGTTCAGTAAATGAACGTATAATGAAATCGTAAGGTTCACAAAATGAGCGTAGGAGGTGGTAATACAATGAGACGTGAAGCTTTGATTAATGCTCGAAAAAGAAAAAACATGACGCAAGATGAACTGGCTTGTGCTGTTGGAATCTCGCGCGCTTATCTCTCTAATATTGAGCGTGGTGCTTACCCGCCTTCCTTGAGAGTTGCTCAGTCGTTATCTCGTGTCCTTGGAGAAAGCACTGACACTCTTTTTGATGCGCATAACGCTCATAAAATGAGCGAGCAAAATTCTGCGTGAAAGGAGCCAACCAATGAACAAGCCGCAAATTTTCAACCATCCGATGTTTGGAGAAGTACGGGCAGTTGAGTTTGACGGAAAACCGTATTTCGTCGGCGTCGATGTCGCTCGCGCTTTGGAATACTCCAACCCAAGCAAGGCGATTCTCGATCACTGCAAAGGGGTTTCCAAGTTGGGAATACCTTCGGCGGGCGGCATCCAGGAGACCAACATCATCCCCGAAGGCGACGTTTGGCGCCTGATTGTGAAGGCAGCAGATCAGTCCCGGAACCCTGAGATCAAAGCCAAGGCGGAAAAGTTTGAGCGCTGGATTTTTGATGAAGTACTCCCAACCATCCGCCGGACCGGCGGTTATGTCGCCAACGACGACCTGTTCATCGAAACATATCTGCCACACGCCGACGATCAAACCAAAATGACGTTCAGGGCGACGCTTGCGCTGGTACGAAAGCAGAACGAGCAGATCGCGGCTCTCAAACCGAAAGCAGATTACTTCGATACGCTGGTCGATCGGAACTTGCTCACCAACTTCCGCGACACGGCCAAGGAACTTCGCATCCGGCAGACGGATTTCATCAACTGGCTGTTGGATAAGAAGTTCATCTACCGCGATCAAAAGGGCAAGATCAAGCCTTACGCCCAATTCGTTCCGGAACTGTTCCAGCTGAAGGAATGGGCCCGGAACGAAAAGGCCGATGTGCAAACGCTAATCACGCCCAAAGGCCGCGAGACATTCCGTCTGCTCTTTCACAAGCGCACTGCATAAGGAGGCGAACACCTTGAAACCGCACAATCCTGGCCTTAGCGAAAAAGCTTGGAAAAACCTCCACAGACTCATCGCCAGATTAAACCTTAAATATGGTGCTCAGTTGCAGCAAATTAACAAACCAAAAGATGCTGCATAAAAAACAGCCCACCTGATCGGTGGGCGGACAAAGGGATGCGGGGTACCAGGTACATCCATAGAATAACAAAACCCCTTGTCCAATAGCATCTGAGGATTTTGACAAGGAGGTGATAAACGAGATGCGATTTGGACAAGTCCTGCAAGCAAAGCTTGACGAGTACGAGCAGACGCAAGGTCAGGCAGCAGCTGCGGCTCATATCAGTGGATCCATGGTCAGCAAAATCACCCGGGGCAGCCGTAAGCCGCCAAAGGACGTCATGCGGAGCCTGACGGCTCACTACGACGATCCCGAGTTGGCCGTCGCCGCAGCCAACGAAGTCACCGGTGGGGCATGGATACCGTGGCTCAACAACGTCGATCTGCATCCAGCAGCCGTCGCGTGGAAGACACGCGAAGAAGTGCTGGAAGCCTATGAAGCTACCGGCGCCGCGCCGCTTAGCAAGCGCCGGGAGCAGATGACGGAGGCTGATCTGAAGGCCATCAAGGCGGCCATTATCGAATCGGTCGAAGCGATCACAGCACTTGTACATCATGTCGCGGTCCTCTGCAAAGCGTATGGATTCAGTTGGTTCGGTATATGGAAAGAGCATCGGGTAAAACTCAAGTCCAGCAAATACCTGAAGTGAGGTGATGTTGTAATGATCCATATCGTTCGGGTGTGGATGGAAAATCAGTCCCATTTCATCATCGGCGACGATGACGATGCGGTCAACATGAAGGTTGGTGAATGGTTGACCAGAGGAGGACGGGTGGTCAATCACACTGTAGTTAACGAGCCGGAATTGGGGATGGTCATTACGAGAAGGAAGGAGGAAACTGCATGCAAGAAATCATGCGTCGTATCGTCGTTCTGAAATCCTTCCGCGAAAGAATCGTCGCTGGAAAAGGCGTCTCCGATCCGGAAGTGCTACCGGCCGCTATCGACTGGCTGGACAGCACGATTGCTGAGCACGAGCGCGACTTAGACGCACTGGTGCGCAAGGGGGTGGCGTGAGTGGCGCAGTACCTGGTGCACATTTGCTGGAATCCAAACGACCGTCCGCTGGTGGTGGAAGCAAAGAATTCCAGCGATGCGAAGCGGCAGTGGTGCCGGAAATTCGGACGCAAATATGACGACCCGTGGTGCGGAGCATCGATGCTGAAGGCTAAAAAGCTGAAACCCTCCGGTGGGGGCCGGAAGGTTTCGGGACAAAAAAATAATCCATTGGATTCATTATAACACAAAATCAATCGGAGGTAATTCAAATGTTGAAATCCACTGGCATTGTCCGCAAGGTGGACGAACTTGGGCGGGTTGTGATTCCGAAAGAACTTCGGACCGCCCTCGGTATCGGCGAAAAAGACGGTCTGGAAATCTTTGTGGAAGGGAACCGCATCGTCCTGCAAAAGTATTCGCCCGGCTGCAAGTTATGCGGCAGTTTGGTTGATCTTCGCAGCTTCAAAGGCACTCAGATTTGCCGAGCATGCGAATCTGAGATTGCGGAAAGCAGGGGTGCCTGATGAATACCACACACGCTGTTGTACAGCCCCGCACGACTCCACCGCTTGACCTCGTTGCCCATTGCGCAGACCCGTTCTGCCAACGCCCGATCTACTTTGGTGATCGTTCGGTCTTCTTCAATGGAGAATTTTACTGCAACGAGAGCTGTTTTGCAGGTGCGGCCGGCGCCATTGTTGTCAAAGCCGGCACCGAGGAAAGAACCATTTGAACGGAGGGGAAGGAAAGTGAAAAAGATTCAACTGCTGCGCGAGAGTTTGAGCAATTTCAAGGGCGTCAAAAGCTTTACGCTTGACGCCGCTGGCCGCGAAGTCCGCGTCTATGGGACGAACGAAGCCGGTAAGACGACGATCGCGGACGGATTTTACTGGGTCCTCTTCGACAAGGACTCGCAAAATAAAAAGGATTTCGGCATTAAAACGCTGGACGCTTCCGGAAAACCACTCCACAACCTGAACCACGAAGCCGAGGTGTCGCTGCTCGTCAACGGACACCGTCGGACATTCCGCAAGGTTTACCGCGAGAAATACACCCGCAAGCGGGGCTCCACATCGCAAGAGTTCGACGGTCACACGACGGACCATTTCATCGACGGTGTCCCGGTCACCAAGAAGGAGTACGACGCCGAAGTCGCCGCTCTCGTCGACGAAGAGTATTTCCGCCTCCTGACGGACCCCACTTATTTCTCTGAAAAACTCGATTGGCGCAAGCGTCGTGCGATTCTGCTCGACGTCTGCGGCGACATCACGGACGAAGACGTCATTGCCGAGAACAAGTCCCTTGCCGCGCTGCCGGCCATCCTGCAGGGCCGCACGATCGAGAAGCACAAGGCCGTGATCGCCGCCCGCCGCAAGGAGATCAATGAGCAACTCGAAAAGCTGCCGGTCCGGATCGACGAGGCCATGCGCAGCATGCCGGAGACGGACGGGCTCGACAAAGGATGGATCGAGGCCCGGATCGCAGAGATGACCGTGCAGATGGACGAGAAGCGCGCCGAAATTACCCGGATTCAGTCCGGCGGCGAGGTCGCGGTCAAGGAGCGGCGCCTACGCGAACTCGAGGGCGAACTGCAGCAGCTTAAAAACGAGCTGCAGGGTGACACGCTCGACCGGGTGGCGGCTAAACGCCGCGAAGAGGCACGCTTGCGCCAAGAAGCAGACGACATCCGGTTTGAAATCGAAACGCTTGAACGCCGTATCAAGAGCCGCGAGGCGGCCATCGCAGACCGTCGGGCCGAAGCGGACCGCTTGCGGGCTCAATGGATCAGCCGTAACGCTGAGGAGTTCCACGGTCATTCCCACGACGAGAACTGCCCGACCTGCGGACAAGCCTTGCCTGCAGAAAAGATCGCCGAAGCACTTGCCAAGGCGCTAGCGGAATTCAACCGGTCCAAGGCCGAGGCTCTCGAATCCATCTCCAGACGCGGCAAGGCGGCGACGGCCGAAGCGGACCGTCTGGCCAAGGAGAACGAAGAAGCGGCCGCCCGGATCGAAACACTCCGCGGTCAATGGCAAATTAGCCGCGAAGCAGCGGCACGCGCGAGCGACGAACTTGCCGCTCTGCAGGCAAGCGTAACCGACGTCGAGTCTCATCCGGCGTACATCCAGAAGCGCGAGGAGATCGCCGCTGTCCGCCGGGAGATCGCGAGCCTCCAGGAGTCGGCCTTTGACGCCGTTGCCGCGATCCGCCGTGAAGTGGAAGCCCTGAACGCGGAAGCTTCTTTGCTCCGGCAAGACCTTGCTAAGTTCGACCTCGCCGAATCCACCCGCCGGCGCATCGCCGAGTACGAGCGGCAGGAGAAGGAATTGGCCGAGGAATTCGAACGGCTGGAGCACGAGCTTTACCTGACCGAAGAGTTCACCCGCGCGAAGGTAGCCATGCTTGAATCTCGCATTAACAGCAAGTTCCGCCTGGCGCGCTTCAAACTCTTCAAAGAGCAGGTCAACGGCGGGCTTGAAGAATGCTGCGAGGCCACGTACAAAGGCGTTCCGTACGGCTCCGGGCTCAATAACGCGGCGCGGATCAACGTCGGCTTGGACATCATCAACACCCTGTCGGAGCACTTTGGGGTTTCGGTACCGATCTTTATCGATAACGCCGAGTCGGTCGTCGAACTGATCGATACGGTCGGCCAAAAGATTTGCCTGGTCGTCAGCGCGGAGGACAAACAACTGCGCGTTGCGCCGCTCAACGAAGCGGACGCTTTTGACGCATTGCTCGAATCTATGATTCAGACGGTGAACACCACACAAAAGGAGGCGGTTTAATTGAGCGCATTCGCAACTGGGCTTGTAAAGGTAACGGACACATTCGCGCCTATGATCGAACGGCAGCTTACCAGCAACGGCGTTAACATGGACCAATATTCGAAGCAATGTGTGATCAATGCAATTTCCGCTATCAACTCTGTTCTGGACAGCAAGGGGATCGATTGGAACGATCCCCAGCTCGACCGGAATAATGTTACGCAAATCTTGCTGAACGTGGCGGCTCTGAAACTTAATGCCGCGGCAAGCCCGCGGGAAGTGTATTTTACGCTTCGAAACGTCGCCTTTACAACAGGATTCGGTCGTGATCAAAAAACGGTCTGGAAGAAACAGATTGAAATGGGTATCGAAGGCGACGGAAACGACGCCATTCTCGCTCGGTTCGGCCGAAATGTAAAGCAGGTTCGCCCCTTCTGGCTTGTCCGAGAGCACGACCATTTCGAATACCCCACTTACAACGGATTGGAGATGACGCCTCCGAAATGGACGCCTACCGGCCGCGGTGAAGTTGTCCGGGTGGTGTATCCCATCATCTTCAAGGACGACAGCATCCAGTATTTCATCGCCGAGCGCGACGATGTGGCGAAAAACCTCATCGCTCACATCAATAATAACCTCATGAACGAAACGTTCAATATTTGTGAGGATCGGAAGAATGCAACCGCCGAGCAAAAGCTAAAGATTGCTGCAAAGAAAGCTGAAATCTTGAAGAAGGCCAAGGAACTCGGCTTGAAGGCATTGGACGATCCCGAACTTCAACAATACATCAGTCCGGCATGGACGGAGTACCAAAGCCGTGAACAGATGCTGATTCGCAAGATGCGGAACAACATCGTCAAGAAGATCCCGAAAGACTTCGGCAGCGCATTCGTTGAGCTGATTCACTCTCAGGCGACGGACGACACGTATTCTTCCGTCCAGGCCGAAATTGCTGAGCATGCCAATCGGGAGCCGATTGACATCCGAGCGGAGCTGGCCCCTGATACTTCGAACGAGCCACGTGAACCGTCGCCTACTAAGACCGCCTCTGAATCCAAGGAGCAGGAAAAATTCGGACAGGAACCGTTCGACGATTTCCAACAAGACATACTCGATTTCGAACAAAGCGAGGCTGGCGCGGCCGCCGCTGACGGCCCCGGGTTCTGAGATGATTACGATCCAATCATTCGGCAGCAGCTCGGCCGGCAACTGCTACCACGTCAGCGACGGGCGAACTGAACTGCTCCTGGAAGCCGGTCTTAGGTTCGCTGAAATCCGCAAGGCGCTGGAGTTCCGCGTCTCCCGCCTTGAGGGCTGCCTGATCAGCCACAACCACGGCGATCACAGTCGCGCCGCGGCGGACCTCATGAAAGCCGGCGTGACGGTCTACGCATCCCAAGGGACGTTCGACGCCCTCAAGCTCAGCGGCCACCGCGCGCGCGTAATTCGTTCCAAAGAGCAGTTCACGATCGACACCTGGACGATCATGCCTTTTGACGTCGAGCACGACGTGGACGAGCCGCTGGGCTTCCTGTTAGCCAACCAGGATGGCGATAAGCTGGCGTTTTTGACGGACACTTATTACTGCCGCTACACGTTTTCCGGGCTTACGCACCTGATGGTGGAGTGCAACTATTCTCTCCGGATACTGGACGCAAACATCGCCGCCGGCCGCGTCCATCCCGCGATGCGGCCACGGCTGCTCCGGTCGCATTTCAGCCTCGAGAACGTCAAGGACTTTCTCCGGGCAAATGACCTGTCGAAGCTGCAGGAGATTCATCTGCTGCACCTGAGCGACAATAACAGCGACGAAGCGCTGTTTAAACGGGAGATCCAATCGATTGCAGGTAAGCCGGTATACATTTGCGGACGGTGAAACGCATGGAAGTCAAATACCCGGACGAATATGGAAGGCCGCTTCTCCAATCGCGAATCGCCGATCATGTATGGCGGATCAAGGATAAGGATCCGGAAGAGTTCAAGGCGAGGGTAAAGGCATACTTCGCCCTCGCTTATCCCGGATGGCGCGTTGTCCGCGCGCAGTATCCAGCAATTTTCTTGCAGGAAGAAAGGAGACAAGAGAAGTGAAGAACGGGAAAAGACCTACGCTGAAACAAAAACGAGCGATCATGGCAGCAAAGCTGCTCCCGAGCGAATGGCTCGTTTATAAGACGGAACCGGGCCGGCTGCATATTATCAACCGCTTCACGGAAAGAACCAAGGTGATCGGGCTATGACGTCGACAGAGCGCCTTCGCGCCGCTCAAGAGCGCGACGTTCGGGACATGGTGGAAATATATATGGCAGTGGCGGGCGGGGCTGATCCCGACGCCGCTGCGGCCGTAGTGGTCGGCGGGGAGTTTCGTCTATCCGATTTCACAAAATCGGCATTGAGAGAGGACTTATTTGCAAGGGGATGACGAGATGTCGGACAGCTACCCCTTTCCGGTGTACACAGGGATTTTAGAACCAAAACACTACAAAAAAATAGGTTCGGCCATATGGTTCTTCCTCTGGTGCATTAAGTCGATCACCGAAGAATCGGTGGATGAGGAAGGGGTAACCTGGGGGCACGTTTATAGGGGAGCACCTGTGAAACTATCAGAGATGGTCGAACCGTTCGGCACAAACGAAAAAACGATCCGCCGTTGGATCGATACACTCGAACAACACGGATATATTCGTGTAACCAGAGCTCCGTACGGAATCATTATTGCAGTGAGAAATTCCAAAAAGAAGAAAAACAGATCGGACAAAAATGTCCGTTCTGACGAGACAGATCGGACAAAAATGTCCGAACACTCAGACGGAGATCGGACAGATATGTCCACTCTCTCGGACAAAAATGTCCACTCTAATAAAGATATTATAAAAACCTTTATTACTACTACTGATACGGAACCTTTCGAAAAACTGCTCAGCGAGTTTTGTACTCTGCACAGCAAACTCGATGTGCACGTGAAGCGAAATGACATCGTGTTGATGCAGTGGATGCTTGATCAAGGCATTGACGTGGACTTGATCATAAAGGTCATGCGAACGGTATACGCGGAACGAACGGCGGCCGGTACGCATATCAGCACCTTTGTCTATTACAAAAACGCAATTCTGGAAGCTTGGGAAGCGGTCAAAGCCATAACCGATGGGGTGCCAGTCCCCGAGGGAGTGCCACTCTCCCCGGTCGCCCTTGGCAAAGAATCCATAACTGACAGGGTGCCAGTCCCTGCAGTCGCCCTTGGATCACCGAAACGAACCAAGCAGCAGATTGAACTCGAGGAACTACGACGAAAACGGGAGGAGGCAAGGCTACGTGAACAGAGCGGAAGTTTTTGATCTGCTCATCGAAATCAAGCAGAACTATCCCAATTTTGACGTAAGCGACGAGAGCATTGAGCGGCATTATAAATACCTTCGCGATTTCCCGTTCGAGGCCGCCTTGAAGAACGTCGAACAGCACATCATGACCGAACGGTTTCCGCCGACGATCGCCGACATCCGTGGCCGGCTTGGCGAGCAAATGGACAGCCAGCGGAGCAAGGACAAGGCCGTCGCCTACTTCGAACAGCTTGAGCGATGGCGAAAAGACGGATCGGAGCCGCCACCGGGTTACTGGGACAGTGTTCGCGCGAAGCTGAAAGGGGATGCAGGATGAACGCGATTGAAGAATTTCTCGGGATCGAAACCCCGTGCGACATCGCAGCTGAGCAAGCGGTGCTCGGGGCGATCCTGACCGACCCCGGGACGATTGAGGTCGTCCGCGAAACGCTGCAAGGCGGCGAGTTCTTCGACAGGCAGCATGCCCGTATCTTCCGGGCAATGATCAAATTGCATGACGCTGACGAGCCGATTGACCTTGTTTCGATCACGGCGCAGCTGCAGGACAGCAAGGAGCTGGAGGACGTCGGAGGTGTCATGTACCTTACCAAGCTCGCGAATTCGGTCCCGTCCACGGCCAACGTCGGATACTACGCCGATCGGGTTTCCGAGATGTTTCTGCGGCGCCAAGCGATCGAGACGGTCATGGAAATGCTTCGACAGGCGGCGCGTCAGGATGACATCAACGGGTTTATCTCGATGGCCGAGGCGGCGGTCTCCCGGCTATCGGATCAAGCGACGCCGGCCAAAGAGTTCGTCCCGATCAAGGATATACTCATCGAAGTTTGGGAGCGCGCCGAGCAGCGCTATAACAACCGCAACTCCTTCGGCGGCGTAACGGGCATCCCATCCGGATTTCCCGATCTCGATAGGATGACGGCGGGATTCCAGCGCAGTGATCTAATCATCGTCGCAGCGCGGCCGTCGGTGGGCAAGACCGCATTCGCCCTGAACATCGCCCAAAACGTAGCTGCGCGCGCGGGCGAAACCGTGGCAATATTCAGCCTCGAAATGTCGGCCGGCCAGCTGGTGGAAAGGATGATATGCGCGGAAGCGAATGTTGACGGTAGCCGAATGCGGACCGGCTTCTTCGAGGGCGACGATTGGGAGAAGATGAGCGCGGCAGTCGGGGTGCTGTCCGATGCAAGGATTTTCATCGACGACACGCCAGGCATAACGGTTAACGAAATCCGCTCCAAATGTCGGCGGCTTAAGAAAGACAAAGGGCTCAGCATGATCCTGATCGACTACCTCCAGCTTATCCAAGGCAGCGGCCGGCGCGGCGCCAACCGGCAAGAGGAAGTCTCGCAAATCTCCCGGACACTCAAGCAGCTCGCGCGGGAACTGGAAGTGCCGGTCATCGCGCTCTCGCAACTCTCCCGGGGCGTCGAGCAGCGGCAGGACAAGCGTCCGATGATGTCCGATCTTCGGGAGTCTGGCGCAATCGAACAGGACGCCGACATCGTCGCCTTCCTCTACCGGGACGATTATTACAATGCCGAGACCGAGAAGAAGAACATTATCGAAATCATCATCGCCAAGCAGCGGAACGGCCCGGTCGGAACGGTCGAACTCGTATTCCTCAAGAACTTCAACAAGTTCGTCAGCCTGGACCGTGGACATGACGACGAGCCGATCTCGCCTCCACCGCCACAGCAGAGCCGCGGCCGGAATATCCCAGATATGTATGGAGGTCGAGTATCATGAGGCTGACTGAGACTGATTTCGCACGAATCACGGGTCAGAAGCCGGACGCCAAACCGAGCAAGATGCGAAATATTCGGACTGTTGTTGACGGCATCACCTTCGACAGCCGGGCCGAAGCCAACCGGTATTGTGAGCTGAAAATGCTCATGGAGAAGGGAATCGTCCGACTTTTCGTTAGGCAGCCTCGCTTTCTGCTCCAAGAAGGCTACGAAAAGAACGGCGAATGGATCGGAAAGCTTGAATATGTGGCTGACTTCCTCGTAGTTTACGCGGACGGAAAGTCGGAGATCGAGGACGTGAAGGGGCGGCGGACGCGAGAGTACATTAACAAGCGGAAGCTATTTGAGCGGAAGTACCCGCACCTTCGGATTGTTGAGGTGAAAGTATGACCGAATCGAACGAACAAGGCGAGCAAATCATCCTGTGGCCTGAGCTGGGGCCGGTCGAAACGGATGGCGATGAAGAATGAACTGGAAGCAAGCAACTCGCGCACAACTCTGCGAGATCGCTTTTAACGACGAAGGGGCGCCACTGAAGTATAAAATCGCCGCGGCCGAAGAGATCAAGCGCCGCAATCGCGAGAAATACCCGATCGTCAACTACCGGGAAAAGAAGGTGTACCCGAAATGAGCCTCCACGGTGACGTAAAAGTATGGGTCCTCACACCCGAGCAAATGGCCGCCTACAAGCCCGGGATGGACTTGGGGCCGCCGCACCGGATTGAGAAGGTCAAGTATATGCAAATCTCCACGTTTATCCCGATCTCCAGCGGTGAGGAACATCGGGAAAGAGTACGGCGCGGCCACAAAAACCGCACGAGGGGACGCAAGGCCATTACCGAGCAGCAATACAAGGAACTGCGTAGGAACGGACTCGCGGACCATGAGATCGCAGATAAGTTCGGGATTAAGCCAAGGACGCTGCGGCACTATCAGGCTTTGTGGCGCAAGAAGGAGTCGGTAAGGATATGAACAACAATACGCAAGAGTATATCGACTTCCTAAAATCCAAAATATACATCGCACCTGAAACGGGTTTCGATATCTCTCCTGATTCAGTTAGCCCCAAATTAAAGCCGCATCAACGCGATGCAGTCCGTTGGGCAATACGCGGCGGCCGCCGGGCGCTGTTTGAAGCCTTCGGCCTCGGCAAGACCCTTCAGCAACTCGAATGGATGCGTCTCATCCTCGATCGGATCGGCGGCAAAGGTCTGATCGTCCTTCCGCTCGGCGTAATGCAAGAGTTCAAGCGCGATGCGGTCAATCTGCTCGGGATGGATGAACCCGAGTACGTCCGGACGATGGCCGAGGTTCGAGACGCGTCCGGCCGGATTCTGCTGACAAACTATGAGCGTGTGCGAGACGGCGACATCGATCCGACGTACTTCACGGCCACGTCACTTGACGAGGCGTCTGTACTCCGGAGTTTCGGCAGCAAGACCTA